>ERZ857750.2258-NODE-2258-length-18926-cov-3.392189_pt1 | contig 18926 bp, 13 predicted proteins | sample MGYA00519915_ERZ857750 | MGnify/ENA primary metagenome ERZ857750 (study PRJEB31778, sample SAMEA3449358) | human gut metagenome | biome: human gut; feature: human-associated habitat; material: faeces | place: United Kingdom | collected 2010/2012 ... | reverse complement strand
GGCGCGTATGAAGTTTCTGAAGAAAGACACCGCAGAGGGCAACTCCGTGGCGGGGCTGATGGACAAAATTGCGCTTTCGCATCCGGAAATCTCGTTCCGCCTCATTCGCGAGGGCAAGGAAGTGCTGCACACGCCGGGCGACGGCAAGCTGAGTTCGGCAATCTATGCGGTGTTCGGCAAGGAGTTTTCCGGCGCTTTGCTGCCGGTGGACTACACCTTGGGCGGCATTCGCGTGCACGGGTATATCTCGTCGCCGATTGCGAGCCGACCGAACCGCAGCATGCAGAATTTCTTCATCAACGGGCGTTTTGTGCGCAGCCGCACGGCGTGTGTGGCGCTGGAGGAAGCGTACAAGGGCGCGATTATGGTGGGTAAATTCCCGGCGTGCGTGCTGCACATCGAGCTGCCGTCGTCGGTCGTCGACGTGAACGTGCATCCGGCGAAGCTGGAGGTGCGCTTTGTGAACGAGCGTCCGGTGTTTGATGCGGTGTACCACGGGGTGAAATCCGCCGTGACGGTGAGCCGCGATATGAAGTCCGTTGACCTTGCGCAGCACGCAAGGCGGCCCGTCGACCCGTATAAGCCGGATGTGGTCGTAAAGCCGCAGCAAATGGTACTGAATCAGCCGCCGAAAACGGAGACGGTGAAGCCGATGCCTGCGCCGGTCGTGAAGTCTGCGCCCGTTATCAGCACGAGCAAAAAAGAGGCGGAAGCGCCGTATGAGCCGCCCGTCGATATGCCGCCGATGCCACATACGTTCTCGGACAGCGCAGAGCGGGAGGAAAAGCCGCAGCTTGAAAGGATTCGTACGTCGATCGAGCGCGTTTTGGAGGCGGAGCCGCAGCCGGTGACAAAGCCGGAAGTGATAACGGAAGAACCGCCCTTACCGCAGCCGCCCAAGACGGAGCCCGTGCCGCCGGCGTGGGAGGAAACACCCGTGCAGACGGAAGCGGTGCAGGAAAATCCGGAAAGCAACGCACAGCCGGCAACATGCATTGTGCCGGAGACGAAGCGGGATTTACCCCGCATGGCGCATAAGGTGATCGGCGAGGTGTTTGACACGTATATCATCCTTGAATACGACGCGCAGACGCTGATGTTTATCGACAAGCATGCCGCGCACGAGCGACTGCTGTACGAAAAGCTCAAACGGCGCGAAGAAGCTGCTATGGCGCAGACGCTGCTTGTGCCCGTGACGGTGACGATGGACAAAAACGAGTACACGGCGGTTTTGCAGAATTTGAGTGTTTTTGAGCAGGCGGGCTTTGACGTGGAGGATTTCGGCAGCGGTACCGTTTTGGTGCGCAGCGCGCCGCTTAATTTGAACGGTGCGGACATCAAGGACTCCGTGCTCGAAATGGCGGGATACCTTGAAGAAAACAAGACCGACGCGACGACGGAGCACATGGACTGGCTGTACCACAACATTGCGTGCCGCGCAGCCATTAAGGGTGGGAACGCCTCGAAAAAAGAGGAACTCATTGCACTTGCGGAAGAGCTGGAAGCGAACCCCGATGTGCGCTACTGCCCGCACGGCAGGCCGATCTACGTGATGCTGAAAAAGCGAACGCTGGAAAAAGAATTCGGCAGAGTTTAACGGTTTGCTCACAAACACGGGCGAAAGTTGTGTTATTATAAAGTTATGTAAACAAAAGGAGGCGCCGGAATGACGGAAGTACAAGAGAAAATCAAGGTATTCGCGGTGTGCGGGCCGACGGCCTCCGGCAAGACCTCGCTTTCCGTAACGCTTGCGAAAAAGCTCCATGCGGAGGTGGTTTCGTGTGACTCGATGCAGATTTATAGGGGCATGGAGATCGGCACGGCAAAGCCGACCGCGGACGAGATGCAGGGTGTGCCGCACCACCTGATGGGTTTTCAGGATCCCGCGGAGCCGTTCAGCGTGAGCGACTATGTGGCGCTTGCGGGAAAGGTGATCGAAGACATACATGCGCGTGGCAAAAACGTGTTGCTAGTCGGTGGCACGGGCTTATATGCGCGCTCGCTTTTAAAGGCGGTGCCGTTTACGGAAAACAGCCGCGACGATGAAATCCGCGGTAATTTGGAAGCGGAATTTGCGGCAGACGGCATTGAACCGCTTTATGCACGTTTAAAGGCGCTTGACTCCGAGGGGGCCGAGGGTATCCATCCGAACAATACGCGTAGGGTCATCCGCGCGCTTGAATACTGCATGGTGACGGGCGAGCCGTTCTCGAAGCAGGCGAAGGACTCGAAAGCGGTGGAATCGCCGTATGACGGGAAAATGTTGGTGCTGTCTTTCAGAGACCGCGAGACGCTTTACGGGCGTATCAACTTGCGCGTGGAGCAGATGTTTGCAGACGGCCTATTAAAAGAAGCCGAGGATTATTTTAAGCGGTATGGCACGCCGGGGCAGACCTCCGTGCAGGCCATCGGCTACAAGGAGCTGTTCCCGTATTTTGAGGGGCGGTGCTCCTTAGACGAAGCAAAGGAAAATATAAAAAGGGAAACACGGCGCTATGCCAAGCGCCAATTGACGTGGTTCCGCCGGGAGGAAGATGCCGTGTGGCTTTTTGCGGATGATTATGATGCCCCGGCAGACCTGATAAGCGCGGCGGAGGACATAGCCCGCGCGCATTTTGAAGACTGAAAGGAAGCCCCGCTATGGGAAGCAACACATTATTTCGTAAAATCAGTTCGATCGCCGTGGCGATTTTGCTTTTGATATATGTAGGCTACCAGATTTACAGAAGCCAATACACCGGCTTTAAAACGGAAACGGCCATGTACGCCGATCTTTCCGCATCCATCGACACCACGGGTTTTATTATCCGCAATGAGGAGCTTGTGTACTCGCGGTACGACGGCGTTTTGAACTACACGCTCGACGACGGAGAGAAAACGGCGTTCGGCGGCACGGTAGCAGAGCTGTACCCCGCGGAAGAGGACGCCGCCGCACACAACCGCATGCTGCGCATCGACGAGGAGCTTACGCGGCTAGCCGTGCTGGAGAACCCCACAGAGGTCGCGTCCTCGAACCCGAAGAACATCGGCAGCCAGATCAATAAAACGGTCACATGGCTGCTTTCCGATTTGAAATCCGGTGCGTTTTCGTCGATCTCGAACGATAAAAACGACCTGTACCTCTTGATGGGCCAAAAGCAGATCGTGACGGGTGCGGAGGATTCCGCGAGCTATGTGGCGCACATTGAGAATTTGAAATCGGAACGTGCAACGCTGGAGACGACGACCTCTTCAAGCACCGGCACGGTAACGTCGCCGGCTTCCGGTTATTTTATCCATACGGTGGACGGCTACGAAAACGCGGTGGACATCGACGATGTGGAGCAGCTGACCGTAAGCGATGTGCGTGCGCTGGAAGAAGGCGAAGCGGGCAGCAATGCGGACAGCACGGTCATCGGCAAGGTGGCAAAGGAATTCAACTGGTACATTGCGTGCATCATCGATGAAAACGACCTTGTGCGGCTTGACCGCACGACGAATGTGAAGGTGGAGATGCCGTTTGCGACGGCGGAGACAATCCCGGCCGAGGTCGTGAAGATCAATAGGGACGAAGCGAGCGGGGACGCAGTGGTCATTTTGAAGTGCTCTTACATGAACACAGACCTTGCCGCCGCGCGCAAAGAGCCGCTGCGCATCGATTTACAGTCGTATGCCGGTGTGCTCGTGAACGAAAAGGCCATCCACTTTGCGGATGTGACCGTGACGGATACGGACACGGACGGCAATGTGACGGAGCATGTGGAACAGAACGTGAAGGGCGTTTACATCAAGTCCGGCAGCCGCGTGCGCTTTGTACAGGTATTCTCCGATGCGACGATCGACGGCTATGCCGTGTGCAAGCTGAACCTTTCCTCCTCGGAAAAAGAGCAGCTTGTCACCTCGAGAACGATACAGCTTTACGATGAAGTCATTGTGGAAGGGACGGATCTTTATGACGGAAAAATGCTTTGAGGAGCGTTTTAGGGACGTAGAGGAAAACTATAAGGTCATCACAAACCGCATTGCAGAGGCAGCGGTGCGCTCCGGCAGAAAGCCCGAGGACATCACGTTCCTTGCGGCGACGAAGACCGTGCCGGCGGAGGTCATCAACCACGCCATCGGCTGCGGCCTGCGCTTCATCGGCGAAAACCGCGTGCAGGAATTCATGGACAAATATGAAAAGATCGATTGGGACAAGGGCGTTTCCGGCCAGATCATCGGGCGCTTGCAGACGAACAAGGTGAAATATATCATCGATAAGGTCGACTGCATCCAGTCGGTGGATTCCGTAAAGCTTGCAAAGGAAATTTCCCGCCTTGCGGAGAAAATAGGCCGCAAAATGCCGGTGCTCATTGAAGTGAATATCGGCGGGGAAGAAAGCAAGGGCGGCATCGAAAAAGCTGCGCTGCCCGCGTTGTTGGAAGAAATTGCCGTGCTGCCGGGCATTCAGGTGAACGGATTGATGGCAATTCCACCAATTTGTGCGGAAAAATCCGCGCTATGCAATTATTTTTCCCAAATGCATCAATCTTTTATTGACATCCGCGCCAAAAAAATAGATAATGTATTTATGAATTGCCTTTCGATGGGTATGTCTTCCGATTACGCGGAGGCCATCGAGTGCGGCGCCACTATGGTGCGCATCGGCTCTTCGCTTTTCGGTCCGCGCGACTACACGCGCTGACCGACCCTGTTATGCAGAAAATGGAGGTATAATATATGGCAGGCATTGTAGAGAAGCTTCAGAAAATGTGGAACCCGCCCGACGACGAGTATGATGAATACTACGAGGACGAGGCCACGGAACCCACGGCAGACAGCCGCGAGGAGCAGCCTTCCGCACGCCGTTCGTTCTCCTCTTCAAGCTCGAACCGCGTTGTGAACATTAACCACGCACGCGCAGGCGCACAGGTGGTTGTGTTTAAGCCGAACTCTTTCCGTGACGACACAAATAGCATTGCGGATGAGATCAACCAGGGCCATACGGTCGTTGTGAATTTTGAAGAGACGAACGCGGGCGAGGCGCGCTATATTCTGGCGTTCCTCAGCGGCGCTTCTTACGCGAACCACGGCGAGGTGAGACCCATCGCCGCGAAGACGTATATTTTCACGCCTGCGGGCGTGAGCCTGAGCGGTGCGGAGATTCGCGATGATCTTGCACAGAACGGCGTAACGTTCTGATATGGCCGCACAGGAAGACAGGCTTTTTGAAGCGAAAATAGAGGATTGCCTGCGCCTTGGCGAAAAAAGGCCGGCGTTTTTGGGCTTTTTGGATCTTTCCGAGCGCGCATACGCAGAAGAATATTTGCGCCGTGCACATGCGGAAAATTACCGATTTTTCGGTGGCTTTCCCGAAGCGGAACGAACGGTTTTGGGCGTGTTTCCTGACTACATGGAACCCTTAGATGAGGAGTTCCCGGTGACGGGGCTCACGGTGAAGTTTCGCCGGCAGGATGTGCTTTCACACCGCGATTTTATGGGCTCATTTCTGGCACAGGGCGTGGTGCGTGCGTCGCTCGGCGATATTCTGGCCGAAGAAGGGCGCGCCGTGTTGTTTGTGAAAACAGAGCTTGCGCCGCACTTTCTTTCGCAGATCGATAAGATCGGTCGGGTGGGTGTGCAGATTACAAAGGGCTTTACAGATCCGCTGCCGCAGGCGCACAGCTTTCAGCCGATGGGCGGCGTGGTCGCTTCGGAACGCTTAGACTGCTTGGTTTCCTTTTTGGCGGGCACCGGCAGGGAAAAAGCCGCGCAGATGGTGCACGCGGGTTTGGTTTCCGTCAACCATAGGGAGACGGATTCCGTTTCGCACCGTGTAAATGAAGGAGACATCATCTCCATACGCCGCTGCGGGCGATTTATTGTTGATATGCTCGGCCCGGTCACGAAAAAGGGCCGTTTATCTGTGAAATGCAGAAAATACATATAGGAGGCTTACACACATGTTATCGATTAAAGACATCAATGAAGTCAGCTTCAGAAAATCAAATTTTTCCGGTTACAATTCTGATGATGTCGATCAGTTTATTGATGAAGTTTTGGAGACCGTAACGGCGCTCACAAAGGAAAACGCAGAGATTAAAACGCGCAAGACGGATGATTCCGCCGCTGTGCAGCAGTTACAGGCGAAAAACGCCGAGCTGCAGGAGAAGCTTTCTATTTTGGCTGCAAAAATTGAGTCTTACCGTGCAGAGGAAGACGGTATTAAGGACGCAATCCTCAGCGCACAGCGCCTTGGCAATGCTTCCATCCGTGAGGCAAAGGCGAAGGCCGAGAAGATTGTGAACGACGCAAACGCGAAGGCGGACGCTCTTGTAAAAGATGCGAAGGGCCGCTCCGAAACGCTTGTGAAGTCCTATGAAAAGCAGATCGCCGCAAAAGAGAAAGAGCTGGAGAACATGAAGCGCGAGGTGACAAACTTCCGTGCTTCGCTCTACGGCATCTATAAAGAACACCTTGCCGTGATTGAGAAGATTCCGACGTTTGACTTGCCGGAGGAAGAGCAGGAGGAAAAAGCGCCCGCCGAGGAACCGACGCCGGTATATACCGAGCCCGAAGTGATTGAGGAGCCGGAAGAAGAAATCCCGGTGCCTGCAGCACAGCAGGTCGAAGAGGAACCCGCACCGGTCCCCGCAGAGCCGAAGCCTGCTCCCGCACCTGTCCCGGAGCCGATCCCCGCACCGGCGCCGGTACAGCCGCAGCCTGTTTACGACAAGGACTCTTATATCAAGGAGCAGTTCAGCGGCATCGGCCTTGATCTGAACGCTTACGCCGACATCCCGGAATCTTTGCAGAAAGAAAAGGAGGCCCTTTTCAGCACGCTGGAGTTCGGCGTTGAAGACGAAGGCGACAAGAAAAAGGGTAAATTTAAGAGAAGATAAAACCAGCAGAAAGGCACGGATCAATATATGGATTACAAAAGCACATTGAACCTCCCCAAGACCGACTTTGCCATGCAGGCCGGCCTACCGAAGCGCGAGCCGGTAATGCTCGAAAAGTGGTATGAAGACAAGGTTTACGAGACCGTTCTCGAAAAGAACGACGGTAAGCCGCTTTATGTTCTGCACGACGGCCCTCCGTATGCAAACGGCGATATCCACCTCGGCACGGCGCTGAATAAGACGCTGAAGGACTTTATCGTTCGCTACAAGAATATGTCCGGCTTTAAGGCACCGTACGTTCCCGGCTGGGATACCCACGGCTTGCCGACCGAGCTGAAGGCCAGAAAGAAAGCGGGCGTTTCGAATTCCACTGCAATCTCCGACATCGAGCTGCGCAAGCTCTGCCGCGAGTTTGCCCTCGGCTACCTCGATGAGCAGCGCAACTCCTTCAAGCGTCTTGGCGGCATCGGTGAATGGGACAACCCGTATGTCACCCTGCGCAAGGAATTTGAAGCAAAGCAGATCGAGATCTTCTCCGAAATGGCGACGAAGGGCCTCATCTATAAGGGCTTAAAGCCGGTTTACTGGTGCCCGGAGTGCGAGACTGCACTGGCGGAAGCCGAGATTGAATACGCAGAGGATCCCTGCCACTCCATCTATGTGAAGTTCCGCGTGACGGACGACAAGGGCCTTTTGACCCCGATGGGCGCAGACCTGAGCAAGACCTACTTCGTAATCTGGACGACGACGACCTGGACGCTCCCCGCGAACGTCGCGATTTGCGTCGGCCCGGAATTTGAATATGCACTTGTAAAGTCCGGCGACGAATACTATGTGATGGCAACGGCCCTGACCGAATCTGCCATGCAGGCGGCGGGCAAGACCGATTACGAGATCCTTGGCACCTTAAAGGGCAGCGACCTTGAGTATATGAAGACGGCGCACCCGTTCATCGACCGCACATCTCTCGTCATTGTGGGCGACCACGTTACGTTGGAAAGCGGTACCGGTTGCGTTCACACGGCTCCGGGCCACGGCGTCGAAGACTATGACGTCTGCCACAATCACTATCCCGAAATTCCGATCGTTGTGCCGGTGGACAGCCATGGCAAGATGACCGAGGAAGCGGGCCAGTTTGCAGGCCTGACGACCGAGGAAGCGAACAAGGCGATTGCACAGCACCTTGAGGATACAGGCGCACTGTTTGCTTTACAGAAGATCATCCACCAGTATCCGCACTGCTGGCGCTGCAAGAAGCCGGTTCTGTTCCGTGCGACGGAGCAGTGGTTCTGCTCCGTGGACGCTATCAAGGATCAGGCGATTGAAGCCATCAAGGGCGTAAAGTGGATCCCGGGCTGGGGCGAAGACCGCATTTCCTCCATGGTCCGTGACCGCAACGACTGGTGTATCTCCCGTCAGCGTCGCTGGGGTGTGCCGATTCCGATTTTCTACTGCAAGGACTGCGGCGAGCCGCTCATCGAGAAGGACGCGATGCACGCAGTTTCCGAGCTGTTCCGCGCAGAGGGCTCCGATGCTTGGTACATCAAGGAAGCGGAAGAAATTCTGCCCGCAGGCACAAAGTGCAAGAAGTGCGGCTGCACCTCCTTTACAAAAGAGCGCGACATCATGGACGTTTGGTTTGATTCCGGCGTGACCCATGCTGCCGTTTGCGATACACGCGATTATCTCCATTGGCCGGCTGACCTGTACCTTGAGGGTGCAGACCAGTACCGCGGCTGGTTCCAGTCTTCGCTGCTCACGTCCATTGCTTGGCGCGGCAAAGCGCCGTACAAGGCTGTCGTCACACACGGCTGGGTCGTGGACGGTCAGGGCAGAAAGATGAGTAAGTCCCTCGGCAACGGCATTCTGCCGCAGGAGATTGTGGATAAGTACGGCGCAGATATCCTGCGTCTGTGGGTTGCTTCTTCCGACTACCATGCCGATATCCGCATCTCCCCGGAAATCCTCAAACAGCTTTCCGACGCATACAGAAAGATCCGCAACACGGCACGCTATATGCTCGGCAACCTTTCCGATTTTAATCCGGATACCGACAGTGTAGAGGTCTCTGAGATGCTTTCCATCGATAAGTGGGCGCTGAACCGTTTGGATCGGCTGATGGTGAAGGTGCGCGAGGGCTATGAGTCCTTCGAGTTCCACCAGGCTTACCACGCCATCCATAACTTCTGCGTTGTGGATATGTCGAACTTCTATCTCGACGTCATCAAGGATCGTCTGTACACCGAGAAGAAGGACTCCGCTGCACGCCGCGCCGCGCAGACTGCGATGTATATCATCCTCGATGCGATGACCCGTCTGGTCGCGCCGATCTTGGCGTTCACCTCCGACGAAATCTGGCAGAGCATGCCGCACGCTTCCGATTGCGATGCACGCCACGTTGTTTACAACGAGATGCCGAAGCCGACGAGCGAAAAGTACGGCATCGACGTTACGGAAGAATTCATCGCACGCTGGGATAGAATCCATGCAATCCGCGATGTTGTGAAGAAGGCGCTTGAAAACGCACGTGCAGAGAAGACGATCGGTGCATCGCTCGATGCAAAGGTCACGCTGTTCTGCACCGGCGAGCTGTATGCGTTCCTCAAGTCTGTGGAAGACGAGCTTGCAACCGTGTTTATCGTATCTCAGGTCGAGATTGTGGACGGCGAGGGCGGCACACTTTCCGACGATGCACTGGGCCTCTCCGTGCAGGTCGATAAGGCAGAAGGCTGCAAGTGCATGCGCTGCTGGACATATTCCTCCACGGTCGGCAAAAACCCGGCATACGTGGATCTGTGCGAGCGCTGCGCAAAAGCACTTTCCGAATAATTTCGGACACATTGAATTTACTTTAAACGGTACGTGCTTAATGACGCTGTGCTGTTGAATAATTGAACCGAACCAAGGTGCAAACCGGTTTTGCCCGGCTTGCGCCTTTTTCGGGTTATAAGGGGATATTTCTTTTGTCCATTCTCATTCTTTTGCTGATCGCCGTGCTGACAGCTGTCGATCAGTTTATAAAAATGACGGTTATCACAAACTTAAAGCCCATCGGCAGCGTGACGTGCATTCCGGGCCTTTTGGAGTTCCGTTACCTTGAAAACAACGGCGCGGCATTCGGCTTTTTTGCCGGGCTTTCGTGGCTTTTGATCATACTGACGATAGGGCTTATGGCGGCGTTGCTCGTGTTTTTGTTCCGCTATAAGCACCACACATGGATGTCGCGCACGTCGTGCGTGCTCATCATCGCGGGCGGCATCGGTAACCTCATTGACCGTTTTATTTTCGGCTATGTGGTCGATTACATCCATGTGCTGTTTTTTCCGTATGTGTTCAACTTTGCAGACTGCTGCGTGGTGGTCGGTGCGATTTTGTTTGCCGTGTGGTACTTATTCTTTAAAGACAAAAAAGAAGCGGCAGATAAAAAAGTGAACGAGCCGACGGAAACGGCTGCCGACGGGGTCGGGAAATAAGTATGGCGGAGCTGCATGAGATTGAGGTCACAGCGGCGGGCTGGCGCGCCGATAAGCTGATTGCGGAGGCGCTGCCGGAGCTTTCCCGCTCTGCGGTGCAGAATTTGATCCGCGACGGGCATGTGACCTGCGATAAAAAGATTGTGCAGAAAAGCACGAAGCTTGCGCCGGGGAGCGTTTTGTGCGTGGAGATTCCCGAAGCGCGCCCGCTCGACGTGAAGGCGGAGAACATTCCGCTTGACATCGTGTATGAAGATGACGACCTACTTGTGGTGAACAAGCCGAAGGGTATGGTGGTGCACCCGGCAGCGGGCAATTATGACGGCACACTTGTGAACGCGCTGCTGTACCACTGCGGCGATTCGCTTTCGGGCATTAACGGCGTGATTCGCCCGGGCATTGTGCACCGCATTGACAAGGACACGAGCGGGCTGCTTATCGTCGCGAAGAACGACACCGCGCACCGGCACTTGGCGGAGCAGATCAAAGCGCACAGCTTTACGCGCGAATACCGCGCCGTGGTGTACGGGAAAATTCGCGAGGACGGCACGGTGGATGCGCCCATCGCACGTCATCCGCAGGACAGAAAGCGCATGGCGGTACAAAACACGCCGAACGCGAGAAACGCCGTGACGCACTATTTTGTCACAAAAAATTTTACGGGATTTACGCAGCTGCGCCTGCGCCTTGAGACCGGACGCACGCACCAGATCCGTGTGCACATGGCGTATATCGGGCATCCTGTCGCGGGCGACCCGGTCTACGGACCGAAAAAAGTCATCACGCAGCTGCATGGGCAGTGCCTGCACGCGGGGCTCATCGGGTTCATCCACCCGCGCACGGGCGAATATATGGAGTTTGAAGCGCCGCTGCCGCCATATTTTACGGGTTTTGTGAAGACGCTGCACGCGGAGGACGAGTAAGGGGGAGCGCTTGTGCGCGCGGGAAGTCAACGGACAATTTTACTGTTCGCGCTGTTTTTAATGGCGTGTGCGGCGGTGCTGTTCTGCGTTTCCTTTGAGAATACACCGCTTGAACCGTACAGGGTGACATCGACAGGGCAGAGCGAAGCAGCATCGAGCGCGCCGGCTGCATCCGCTTTAAGCGAAGAAAAAGTCAACATCAACACCGCGTCGAAGGAAGAGTTGATTGGCCTGAACGGCATCGGAAAAGTACTCGCCGACAGAATCATCGAATACCGCGAAGCAAACGGTGGCTACAAAGATGTGCGCGAGCTCACGAATGTAAAAGGCATCGGCGAAAAGCTGCTTGAGAAACTGCTGCCGTATGTGACGGTGTAAACAAAAAAGGCATACGTTCCACTCTGTCCGTTTGACATTGCTTTGAAGAGCGCCGGTGTGCAGCACAAGCTGATTCCACCCAGAATGCCCTGGCACAACGGCAAGGTAGAGCGGAGTCATCGAAACGACCAGCACTATTTTTACAACTGGGAAAAGTTTGCAAGTGTAAAAGATCTAAATCGAAAGCTCAAAGATCATTTGCACTGGAGCAACAGAAAGCCCGCTTGATCTCCTTCGTGAAATTCTTTCTAACGACTGATTCTTTTCTATCCCTCTTTTCTTTACCTTCTGTGGGTCATATCTATTTACAACGCAGAGAAAGGCATTAAAAATACTTCATATCGGTTGCAATATGTCGAATTATATGTTAAAATGTAAATAAACAATTAATTTGGAGTGGGAAGAAACATGGTTCCTTTTAACAGACCGCCTTATATAGGCAAAGAGATGGAGTATATTTCCAAAGCAATCAGAGCGCATAAAATTTGTGGTGATGGACAGTTTACAAAGAAATGCCACCAATTGCTGGAGCAGATGACGGGAAGCCAGAAGGTGCTCCTGACTACCTCTGGCAGCCACGCACTGGAGATGGCTGCTCTTCTTTGTAATCTGGAGCCCGGGGATGAGGTGATCCTGCCAAGCTTTACTTTCTCGTCTACGGCCAATGCCTTTGTGCTGGCTGGTGCAAAGCTTGTATTTGTGGATATTCGTCCGGATACCATGAACATTGACGAGACCAAGATCGAGGCAGCCATTACCGATAAGACCCGTGTGATCGTTCCGGTCCACTATGCGGGCGTGGCCTGTGAGATGGATACCATCATGGAAATCGCCAGAAAGCACAATCTGAAGGTGGTAGAGGATGCGGCGCAGGGCGTCATGAGTACCTACCATGGCAAGGCACTGGGCACCATTGGCGATTTTGGCTGCTTCAGCTTCCATGAGACCAAGAACTACTCTATGGGCGAGGGCGGTGCACTGCTGATCCGCGATGAAGAGAACAATGAGGCTGCGGAGATCCTCCGGGAAAAAGGCACCAACCGGAGCCGGTTCTTGCGGGGACAGGTTGATAAGTATACTTGGGTGGGCTATGGTTCTTCATATTTGCCCTCTGACATGAATGCGGCTTACCTGCTGGCACAGCTGGAAGAGGCCGAGAAGATCAACAACGCTCGGCTTGCCAGTTGGCACCACTATCAGGAGCATCTTGCGCCGCTGGAGCAGCAGGGAAAGTTGGAAATCGCCCACATTCCGGAGGGCTGCGGCCACAACGCGCACATGTTCTGGATCAAGCTTCGTGATCTAGAGGAGCGTACGGCCATGATCGCCTATCTGAAGGAGCATGATATTTACTCCATGTTCCATTATGTCCCCCTGCATTCCGCCGAGGCTGGACTGAAGTTTGGCCGCTTTGCGGGCGAAGACGTTTATACCACCAAGGAGAGCAACCGGTTGACTCGTCTGCCCATGTACTATGGTTTGGAAGAGAAAGATATCGAGACAGTGTGCAACTGTGTAAAGACATTTTATGAACGATAAGATTATCAATCAAAGAAATTTGGAAGGCAGAAAAAAGCGATTGTTGGGAATTGTTGGCCTCCATTTGGCTATATTTCTATATTCAACAACGGGTATCTTTACAAAAATGGCATCCGGCACCCCTTTTTTGTCCGTACGCTTTGTTTTGTTTTATGGTGCAGTTATTTTACTAATGCTGATATATGCAATACTGTGGCAACAATTTTTGAAGATTATGCCATTGAATACGGCGTACGCAAATAGAAGCGTATCAACTGTATGGACTATGCTGTTTGGCGCATTACTGTTTCATGAGAGAATTACTTGGGCGATGATTTTGGGAGCCGCAATTATCATTGTAGGTGTCTGTCTTGTGGTGACTGCCGATGAATGATTTGCTGATTCATGCTTTGATTATGGTGTTTGGTGTAGTAATTGCAGGGGTTTCGCAATTACTACTGAAATCAGCGGCACAAAGGACATATAAGAACTGGATTTACCAGTATTTAAACATCAGAGTGATTTTGGGTTATGGGATTATGGTGGCTTCAACACTTTGCACTGTGATTGCGTATCGCGTGCTACCGTTATCAATGGCTCCGGCTTGTGATGCCTTTGGTCAAGTTGTGGTTGCGTTTTTAAGTTGGATGATTCTGAAAGAAAAAATCACTCGAAAAAAGCTAATTGGACTTGTGATAATGCTTGTGGGGATTTTGCTCTTTTTTATTGGTACATAATTTAACTATGTTAAAACGAAAAAGAAGAACGTATATAAACGTATATAGATGTTTGTGAAAATTGGTTTTAAAAGGATTGCGAAGAGGCGTTTATGAATCATAAAAGGAGAGCTGATATAACTATTAGTGGTTCGCTAAACAGACGCAAGATAGTGTTTTGGTTTGGAATTTGTACTATAATTTCAATTGTGGCGATTTTACTTAGCCAAAACGAGATTTATCTGGATGATTGGTATATCGAAGCATGTGCAGACGGAGCGTTTGGTGAAAATAACAGAAGTTTGCTTGTTCTTGGGGCTAATTTCCTATTGACCGGGATGATTTATCTACTATCTCTGACTGGACTGCGACTATTCTGGCTTCATTGGATTCTGCTGTTTGCAAATTATGTTTCTTACCTAATGGTTGGCTGGATTCTATTCGAATGCCTGGAGATAAAGCGCGCCGGCTTTGTTACTGCACTGTATGGAATTATAATGGCTCCGCTTATCAGCTTTGAGTTCCAATTTACCACAACAGCAGCCGTGACAATTGCATCGGGATGTCTATTTATGATGTATGCAATTGAGCGACGAAAAAAGAAGCGATGGTACATCTTTTCTACCATTTGGATCATATTCGGGGCAGCAATGCGAGTAGACTGCATAGTTTATTCTGTTGCGTTCTTTGGAATTGTATGGCTTAAAAAGCTGATTGACACAATAAGAAAAATGCCGAAAGGTTATCATGAAAAGATTCAAGAATTCTTTCGCCGTTTGATTCCGTTTGCGACTGCGCTGCTTTTGTGCTTTGGTGTGGAAGTGGCACAGCATATTTTGATGAGTAGAACGAACCCAGGATTTTACGATTGGAATAACAGCAGAACATTAGTTGACGATTATGAACATCCGGACTACTTTGCCAATGAAGCGGCGTATCAGGGGCTTGGCGTCAGTTATACAGATTTCCTGTTGTTGTGTTCATGGAACAATCAAGATCCTGATTTCTTTACGCAAGATCTGTATAAGAACCTTCATGAGATAAAGAGCAATACGAGCGAAAGTACGGAGTCTGATTTGTCTGCTGTTATGACGGTACGCAACGCAATGTTAAGCAATGATTACCTGTGGATTGCACTTTTAGTAGGAGGAATAGTAGGAATTTTCTTTGAGTGGAAAATTGCTGTAACACTTGGGGGCATGTTTACTGCGGCCGTTGCGTTTTATGTTTACTTTGAGCAGATTGGTCGCTTGATTTGGCGTACGGAGTGGCCGATTTGGATCTGCTTTATTACGGCACTCATCATCTTACTGCAAGGAGAGAAACTGAGGCTGCCTGTAACCCAAATGGGCCGTATAAAGAAAGCATGCATGTATTCGATTGTTGCAGCATTGATTCTGTTTGTAGCTCCATTTGAAAATATGGATTCGATTTACGCAAAGTATAATGCGAGAATGCACAATGATAATTCCATTGGAATGTACTTGAAGAGTAAAGTGACCGGTGAAGAAACACAGTATGCAACCTATTCGAGATGGAGCGGGGATTATTTTTCAAGTCGAAAGGCGAATATATATTTTTCTCTATGGGCAAATAACTGGCTACAGCAATATCCGATTTATGCGGTAGATACCCTTCGTTTTATCAATGTAGGTTCGGCAGAAAACTGGGGCTCGCTTGGACAATATGTCGGTCATCTTGCTCCAATGAAGCAAAATCTGAAAAACTACGGAATTGCAAATCCGATCCGTGACCTAGTGCATGACAATGTTCGAATTGCTGTTCGAAGGGATGAATGCGCATCTCGCACTAGGGAGCTTCTTGATTATCTGCGCGAACACTATTATAATAATATTACATTCTCTGTAGATGAAGTGATAGATGAAGCGGTTTCGGGCCGCTATATTTCAGGTAAGCCATCGGATCAAGCGGAGACAATATTGGGAGAACCTGGGCTCATGTTTTTAAACGGTTCAGAACTCAGTGATATGGATACGATTGAGGTAGATACTTCATCTATAACATTATTTCAACCTGATACGGATGAGGGATATTTGGTTTTAACAAATGAAAGCGGTGTAGAATACACCTTTGCTTTGACGTCTGAGCAAAATTGTGTTATTTTACACAGCAATACAATTGTTCAAGGTGAAATTTATCGGGCGCAGTTTATGTTTTTACATAATGGGCGGTGGTATGCAACTGCTGGAAACACAAACTTACAAAGAAACACAGTGGTTGAAGAAACACTTATTTCCAATTTGGATTTGGATGCGAATAGTTACAACAATCGTGCGGCGGTGATTGGCTTTTATGATTGGGAAGAAGGTTATGCGTGGACACAGCAGTACAGTAGTGTTTCTCTTTTCAATTATGATATTGACCAGAAAGGATTAGAGGCGGAGCTGTATGTTCCGGAATACCCTAATTTCGTACAAAATATCGATCAAGCACAAGGTCTGGAGATGTACGTGAATGGTAAACTGGTAGCAACGGAACCGCTACAGCCAGGATATCATACGATTATTATCCCGCCAGAAGAAATACCCATTACAGAAAGTGAACAGTATATCGTGGAATTGGTTTGCCCGTATTATGTTAATCGGGCAAAAGAACTTGGAGAAGCGGACACAAGAAATGTTTCGTTGCGTGTGTCTTATATTGGCGAAAACCGAAACTAACTGCCATTGAGAAAGGATGGGCAGAAAAATGAAGAAATTACTGATATTAAATGGAAGCTTTAGTGAAATCACATTGATTCAAGCAGCTAAGAAGTTGGGATATTATGTGATTACAAGCGGCAACAACCCACAGTTAATTGGTCACAAATATGCAGATGAGTATATTCCGGCAGATTATTCTGACAAAGAAGCGGTTTTACGGTTGGTAAAGGAAAACGGAATTGAGCGAATTGTTTCTTGTGCCAATGATTTTGGTGTTATTACTGCTGCTTACGTGGCGGAAAAAATGGGTTGGCCGGGGCATGACACTTATGAAAACGCAACGCTTCTTCACCAAAAAGACTTGTTCAAGTCGTTCATTCAGAAGTTGGGGATTCGTAATCCGAAATCAATAGCCTTTGATGATGTGGCCGCGGCGCTGGAGTTCACAAGGCATACTTCGTATCCTATTATTGTAAAGGCTACAGATTTAACTGGAGGAAAAGGTATCCATCGGGCGGATAATGTTGAAGAAGCCCAACAGGCCATTGAAAATGCTTTTGAGCGCTCACGAAAGAAGAGTATTGTAATTGAGCCCTTTATAACGGGCGTGCAGCAATCTATTGACACATTTGTGATTGATGGGAAGGTTGTCGCTTCAGTTAGCAATGATACCTACTGTCCTATTAACCCATATTTAATTCAGTCCGAGACGCTTCCAGCTAAAGGAATTGAAAAGTATCAGGATGAGCTTCATGGAATCATTGAAAGAATTTGTGCAGAGTTGAAGTTAGTAGATGGTATGTTTACACTTCAGTATATTATTCAAGATGAAAAGCCGAACATCATTGAAATGATGCGGCGATGCCTCGGAAATCAGTTTCTGACTGTTGCGGGTGCTATAACTGGCTTTCCTTGGGAAGAGGCGCTGGTTCGCGCAGAAACTGGTATGCCGCTGGACCAGTTACAAAGCACAAAGCCTTTGAGTGATTATGCAGGGCACCATGGGGTTATGGCAACCAGAAATGGCATCGTAAAGGGTTATCATGTGGCGCCGGAGGTAGAAAAGCACCTGTTCAAGCGGATTGAAGTGATTCAACCAGGTGAGGCGATTCGAGATTATATGAATGAACGAGTTGCCTATCTGTATTATGTTTATGAGAATCAAGACGAGATGATCAACGCGGTACGACATATGAATGAACTTGTGACAGTAGAATTTGATGATGAGGAATCGGAGCAATGAATGTTTTAGTAACAGGGTCCAACGGGTTTATTGGAGGCCATGTATGTGCAGAGCTCAAGCAAAAAGGTTGCCATGTAATCGGTCTTGGTCGTCGTACAAAGTCCTTAGCAGAATGTGATGAATATGTGTGTTGCGATCTTTTTACAGATCATGTGGGACATATTATGGACAACTTGAAAGTGGATTCGCTGGACGCAGTGGTGCATCTAGCAGCAGATATGCGGCATGAGCCTTATGCGGTCGAAGTGGTTGCTTCGAACTGTGTGGGAACCCAGCGGCTTTTGGAACTCTGTGAGAAGAAAAAAATTCTGGTATTTATTCAACTATCTAGTCTTCCTGTGATTGGAAGTCCAATTCAGCATCCGATTACGGAGGAGCATCCGTTGAAGCCGCCTACAGTCTATCACGTAACAAAGCATACACAGGAGCTTCTGGCCGACTATGCCAGCTATACCTTTGGCCTCAGAACAGTGAGTCTCAGAATTTGTTCCCCGGTAGGATGTGGTGTTAATCCTAAGACAATTTTTCCAGTATTTGTTAACAAGGCATTATCTGGAGAGGATATCACAATTTATGGACAGGGAACCAGAAAACAGACTTATATTCATGTAAAAGATATTGCACAGGCCATTTACCGTTGCATTGTCAGCCAAGCTCAAGGTGTATATAATCTTGCTAGCTATAATCTGATTTCCAACCTTGATCTGGCAAAAAAGTGCATTTCTTTGCTTCATTCAACATCTCAGATTGTATACGATGGAAATACGGACCCTATGGAAGGTCTGTGCTGGGATGTCTCTATTGAGAAGCTGAAGCGAGATACAAACTTTGAGCCAGAAGTTACAATTGACGAAGCGATTTTTGATTTGGCAAATGGAATTTAAAAATATGAGAGGGTGTGAAATATATGAAACTTTCGTTTGTAATTCCATGTTATCGTTCTGCTGCATCTATTGGAAATGTAATTGAGCGTATTGAAAAAACCGTAGAGCAAGATGGCCGATATAATTATGAAATTATTTGCGTAAATGATTATTCCCCGGATAATACATTGGAAGTACTAAGAGCACTTGCCACGTCAAATGCAAACGTTAAAGTTGTTTCCTTAACTAAAAATTTTGGACAGCATGCTGCGCTTATGGCGGGATACAA
>ERZ857750.2257-NODE-2257-length-18940-cov-21.232407_pt1 | contig 18940 bp, 11 predicted proteins | sample MGYA00519915_ERZ857750 | MGnify/ENA primary metagenome ERZ857750 (study PRJEB31778, sample SAMEA3449358) | human gut metagenome | biome: human gut; feature: human-associated habitat; material: faeces | place: United Kingdom | collected 2010/2012 ... | reverse complement strand
CCTGAGTATGTTACATTTCCCATTGTGTAAATATAATAATTATTTCTTACATCCTTTGGAGACTGCTCATAAACTCCAATATCTGACAAGGTATACCATACAACAATATCACTCTCACCATCACCATCAGCATCCTGATTCATATCCAGCTGGTAGTACTGATTATGAGTGGTAGCTATATTTATTTCGTCAGCAATCTTAAAAGGATATGTGGTAATCTGTCCTGAATTAACCTTGACTGCCTTATTAGTATAAGCTTGAACATCATCATTACCAACTAGCCCTGAATACAGTCTGTACTCACCATGATCATCACCATTATCTTTCCACTGATAATGATTTAAATCTGCATAAGTAAATCCCTGATTCTGTCTGACAATAACTTTTTTATATGATTTTGGCTCATATGCAATATCAGTGTTATTCTTTTCGGCGGTCTTTACAGCTTTATCAAAATCCGCATCAGTACGGTAATCAGTACTGTACAATGTATTGCCCTTCTTTAAATACTCATTTGACAGTATTCCATACCTGTCCAGTCCGACAGAATCACGAATTTTAGAATTAAATTTATATCCCCAGAAATTATTATATGGAGTATCAATTTTATTATTACAAAATGACGTTGTATCATGAGCAAACAATACCGGTTTTCCTGACTGGATATATGCTTTTATATTATCGAGATTATTATTAATATCATAACAATCACCAAATCCAATTACAAGCATATCGTATGTCTGCAGCTTATTACATACCTCATTCATTTTATCTACGTCGTCATAATAAACTGTTTCTATATCCAGGTCAAAATCCTTCACTTGACTAAGTAATTCATGAAACTTCGTCGTATCGTCATTCTTCTGTACCTGCATATCAAAATTTCCATTATACTCCGGATTATGCTTCAAGTGTGAATTAATCTGAAGAATCTTGACTTTTGTAGGACTGCCTTTTGAATTTTTGACATACACATATCCGGATTTCTGATCATATCTGTAGCTATTTGTAGCCTGACTTACACGAAGCTGCCAAGGCATAACTCCTACATAGCCATTCGGCAAATCATAGACCAGTTTATAATTATAATTGCCTGCATTCAGACTATACATATATTTACCATTATCACCCATTACCGGATTCACAATAGTACCATCACAATATATTTTTATCTTATTTGCATCTATTCCTTCATTGGTTGTCGAAAACTTACCATCGGAATTCGAATCCAAAAACAGCTGTGCATTAAAACTTGCTTTGGAATCAGCACCTCCTGCATTGTTTATTGAAAATTCCAATGTGATCTGGTTATTACTAATCTCAACATAATCTGTATCTTTTACTTTTTCCTGCTCCTTGAGTAATATTTCAGGTTTTTCAGTAGTCAGGTAGGTAATAAGCTGCGCTGTCTCATTTGACTTATTTTTTAAGTCTCCATTGCTGTCCACTTTAAGAACATTATCTTTATCTTTTACATCACATAAAAGGGTAAAAACATTTGAACAGTTATCAATGTAATCCTCATTAATTCCACTTTCATACTTGCTATCATTGCTGAAAAAGCCATCTGAAAAGACGACAGGAAAGCCCGCCTTTATATAATCCTCAAACTCTGAAACCTTCTGCTTTGTGATATCATTTCCTGAGCCTCTGTACGTGTTTGGAGCAGTTATATAATATTTGTTATGTCCATTTTTCCTTAATGTAAGAGTTGTATTAAGCTTATCTCCACCATTTATATAATCAGTATCCAGCAATCCCGCATGACCATTCCTGAGCATTTTCTCTCCCCAATAACCTCTATCATCGCTCGGATCTATAACAACAATGTCACCAACATTTGAGTATTTAAGCCCATTCATGTTCCAATCATTATATACTGTATGACCATCTTTATCATAATTCAGATTATCGGCTACGAGTCCCATATATATCATGTCATAGTTATTAAGGTCCTCTATTCTTCCAATAAATTCAGCACTCGTAACCCTTGTTATTTTAACCTTTTTTTTCTCCGGGCATCTTGATCCAAGCCACTTTGTTAGCTTATCATAATTTAATGCGCCAGACTCATTTTTTACAGTTCCGGGCTCTATATCCAGAATGTTCAGACTATCTGTCGGATTTATAATGTCTCTTTTATCAACATACGATATGATATAGCTTAAAACTATCGCCTTTGAAATCTTCTTGTCATAATACGCATACTCGTCCTTTCCAAGAGTTTCATTTTCATTTTTCCTGCTTGTATTCTCTGAGTTGATATACTCTGCTATCTCTCCAAACCCCTGATTCTTGGCCTGATTTACAAATTCAGTCTCATTATTGCCTGTACAATCAAGAAATGACGTATTGAAATTCTGTAACAGAAATGCTGCCCCATGCCCTTTATCATCATCTGTTGGCTTTTTATATATATTTCCCGGAATGACATAAATATTGCCGTTTACGTAGCCATTTGGATGATTACTATCTACTCTGGTATCAAACTTGATCTTCTCCCCATTATCATCATCATACCAGTTTACGCACAATGGATTTTCATACTGACTTGGATCAATTTTATCAATAGCTAATTCAGCATAATTAGAACAGCATAAAAGAGCTGCCAGACGCTCCATATTTGTATGATAACGAAAATTCCACGGCTGGTCAACGTTATCCTTTACCAGACTGTAATCAACAATAACAGGCATCATGAATCCACTCTCGTGCACTCTCTTAGCAACATCAAATATAGTCTTTCCCTTAATGTCATTGCCGTAACCATATGAAGCACTGCCGCTGCCGTCTCCTCCACTGATATAGAGTAAATCCACATCAGACCAGTTTATATGGTCCATCTCTGCCGGAGTGACTGTCTGCACATTAAAGGACATATTATCACTCTTACCTGATCCATCCTGATTAAATACACCGTTTCTAAATAGCTCGTTGTTTGTGAAACCACCCTTTGTGTATATTCTTCTAACATTTACAGGATGATCCAAAACTCCGTTTTCCTTTTTTTGAATTTCATACTCACCGCAGCCCTCACCGGCAAAATTATAAACCTGACTACCCTCTTTGATATTAAAATATCCCATCTTTCTGGTTTCAGACTGACTGTTATCCGGATTCAGATTAATGTAAGGCTCCTTCTCATCCAATACTGCGCCATATTCCCCGGACTGATCCTCAAAAAACAATGTTTTTTCATCGTCCACCTCATAGTACGTCACACCTTCATTTACCACCTCATCAGAAGGAACATATTCCATCTGCAATGTATAATAGGTATATGTATCATAATCCGCTGTATTTGAAGCTTCTATATTATCAGCCTTGTCTGCCGCCTGAGCTTCATCGCCTTCTGCCTTTTTATAGCTCTCCGCAAGACCTGCATATTCATATGCTAAACTGATATCACTGTTGTCAATACGGTAAATCGCTGCATGAGGATCACTTTCTGCGATAGAATTCATGGTATGCTGGTCTGCAATAGCATAGGCACTCTTAACCTTATAAGCCTTTTTGGTAACATCAAGATTTAATCCGTCTGTTGTTTTGGCATTAAAATAATCATAATTTGTGATATTTATATGCTCATCAGCTTCCTTAAACACCACTCCATAATAGCCTCTTACCGGCTTCGTCTCCTGTCCGTCCTCAGACACCAATGAGGCTGGCATATATACATAATGATCCACATTCTGATTATAATTACCACATGGATTTCCATCTTTAACTGCCGGAACATACTCCGTATCCAGTCTGTATGAGCCTCCATCTTTTCTGACCATTTCATAGTTCCTTGTACCGTTTTCACCGGCCTCAAGGGTCTCCGTCCCTGCAAGATCCAAAGGAGTATTACAATCATCAACTCCTTTTGTATAGCTTTCACTATACGGTGACCAAAATAGTGGCCTACTTTTATCATTTGCATCATCAGTTACAAAGTCATGATAATCCTCATAAAACAAACGATACATACAGTATGGGCGATAGATTGCTCCTGAACCTATTCCAGTACCATTATCACCAATTATGGTTGAAAGCATTTGCCTTGAATTGACAGGCTCCTGACCTCCAATAAGATAACCTATGGAAGCCATATTGTTATATTCCTGCTTAGATGGAACAACCTCAACTATGTTGAAAGGTCTGTCCTTGCCGTGCGAGCTTACTATATTCGATATTCCATTGAAGGAAACATTTGCCTCAACACTCGTTAAACTGTCATAAATCACAAGGGTCCCCACAACGAGACATACTACCAGTATGAGTGTTATTGGAACCACTATTTTTTTTCTTAATTTGCTCATTGCGATTGCTCCTTTGTAAAAAACTACTCTGTTTATTTTGGTCATTAATCATCTCATAGTATACTGTTCTGTTAGTTACATCCTTGCCTTTGTAATATATCCTTATTCCTTAAGGTTCTGCCGGTGCAACATACTCCACATCTGCTCAGGCCGGCACCTTATTGCGCATCGTAAAGTTCTGTTTTGAAGTATACTTCTTGTCACCTGCCTTAAAGTCCACGACAATTCCAACAGAGTTCTTGCTTTCTGCCTCGCTTAAATCAGGGGTAAAGCCTGTGACATTTTCTGCCATAAGAGATTCCTTGCCCTGACCATCTGCCTTCACCGCACCTGTTGCAGGATCCAGTGTATCCTTTCGCAGATAAATTTTGTGCTCTGACGGTCTGTATATGATATTGTATGTACAATCCTTGTTGTAGATAATCAGCTTGCTGTCGGATGATGCCACCTCCACCGGCGCTGCCACTGTAGCAGGCTCATACTTGACACCCTTTTGCGCTTCAATTATCAGGTCTCCTATCTGATTCATCGTAAGCTGTGCCTCATACTGTAAATCTACATCCTTTGAAGCGTACTTATACTGCTTCGTGCTCGTACCGATAAAGCCCGCAACGGCCAGACCCAGTATTCCCATTATCGCCATGACAATGACAAGCTCAACAAGTGTAAAGCCACTGTTTTTCCTATTATTTGATTTATTCATGCGCTTTAAAAGTTTCATGGTTCATCTTCCTCTCTGATTTCATCATACAACCTTATAACAGCCTTGCGTCAGAATAAAATATTCATCATTAAACTATGTAAATTACTCACATACCACCTTGCCGGTCTCCTTGTATATCGTGATAACCTTCTCGGTGCTGTTTTTTTGAATCCAGATACGGCTGCAGCACTTACCATTGGCATCAGGCTTTTGTGCACCTGAGCTTCTGTCAAACTGAAGCACTATCTTGTCTGGGCTGTTCAATTGTGTCTTATCACTATAATCATCCTTCATTGAATAGTAAACATCAATCCTGCTCTTTCCGATTTTGCTTGGATCAGATACCACGCCATCTATAGTCGTCTTATAATAGTAGGCACCATCTGATGCATCCTTATATATCTCAAGAACTGCGCTGTCCTTTCCCATCGTGGTGACTCTTGTTTTATTAATTATCGATTCAATATTTCTGGCACACTGCTTCACCTCAACACCCATGACCGAGCGAATGGATATGGTTGCCGCACCTATGAGTACGACAGATATCGCTATCACTACTATAAGCTCTACCAGAGAGAACCCACCATTATTCTTTTTTTCTTTTACAGACATATTGGATTCCTCCCTTGTATATATCGTCAAAATTTGTCAAATATAAATATTTCGCAGCTGTTTTGCGCCTTAAAAGCCGCTTGTTTTCTACTCCTTGGTCCAGTTCTGGTATGTAATGAGCGTAGCATAATCTATTTTTGTATCTGCCTCCTTCTTATTTGAAAAAGAAGAAACATTCCCCAGATAGTTGGCACCGTCCATGAACACATCATACAGGTGCAGTGCATCGTCTGCATCACTTACCTTTTCAAGAAGCAATGCCTTAAATAGCTCCTGAGTACCATTATCAATCTCGCACTGTTTTTTGTTTACAATTATCCTGCCCTTTGCAACTATGGTACCTGTAAAATCATCATTCAGTGTCACATCTCCTGTAGCAACAATTATATCCACATTGTGTGATTTGTCCTTTTCACCATAGGTGTAGTCGCCGTTTATGACAATTGCCTGGTATTTTTTCCCCTGATACTCAGTCTCAAATATATGTTTATTACCGGAATTTTGCACTATTTTCTGCAAATTGGTATTGTTAACTATATTTGTAAAAAGCGAAACACTTTCTGCATTTGTCGGTAAATCCGAATAATTTGTCAAAAGCTTTGAGTTTAGTGCGGTATACGTGCGCTGTAAGGCATCCGACTGTGCATCCATGTCCACACCATCAGCTATGCCCTTCAAAAGGCTTAGATTGTTGCCATCGTAGATGCTGTAATTGCCGGCAGTATAGATGCTTGCAGCCTCATTTACCTGTATGCTGTCAGTATAGAACTTAGTGTATCTATTGAGCTTGTCTCTGTCTGCACCAAAATAGTCTCTGTAATACTCTGCAGCCTTGTTAGTTGGCAGATTGACATAATAGTATACAAGTCCACCATTATCATCAGTAGAAGGAACAAAGACCTTCTTTATATAGTTATCGATTGTCTTTGACTCCGGCAGATATGCCGAAAGAGCCTTACCTGTCTTTATGCTGACCACATTGGCATTTATCTCAGTATACTTTGGCTGATCCTGTCCGGTTGCCGTGATATCCTTGTACTCCTTATAGGAGAGTGGATTCTTGTTGTAAAGCGATTTGGCATCCGCACCATCTCCACTTGTGCCTATGCACTCAGGCGGCACAAGGTATGCTATCTGGTCACCCTTTACAGAGATTGACTCACCCATGGCCACATTGCTGTTTTCTATACCCACACTACTTGAGTTTGAGTTTACAATAGCCTGGGTATTGATATATGCGGTTCCTGCCAACATAAGCTCCCTGATATTTGACATATCAAGAGATGCCTCTCTGCCGTTTATGATAATAGCAGAGCTATCGCCTGCGACAGGATTTTCCTTGTCATCGCCTCCGTTGCCAAAGCCGACGTACTTCGCATTGTTATTCTTATTATTCTTTCCAAGTGTGACCTTTGAGCCTGTACCCTTTAAGGTCATGTCATCTGCCACATATGTCATGCCATCTAAATTGACTTTTGCACCATTTACATTTATATTGCTTGTCCACAGCTGACACTGTGAATCAACAGAAAGTGTACTGTTATTGCTTACACCCGCCATGTTCTTTTTTATCGTAGCAGTATCTTTTCCGGCAAAGTCTCCCACCTCTATATCGCCCTCTGCAATCATATAGCTGGTATCCTTTACATCAAGTGTGGCATTGTTTGGAATGGTAACACTCGTAGTGGAAGTTCCTGTGCCTGCCGCATTTTTACAGCCGGCATAGAGATTACCGGATAAATTCACTTTATTATTAGGTCCTGATGTAATTTCCAATCCTTCATTTCCTACAAGAGAATATGTAAAAAGCTCCGGAACTCCTCCCGATGCTGTAAAGCTCATGGATGGAACTCCCAGAGAAATATCTGTCTCTATTATTGATTTAAATCCCTTTTCATCGGTATACTCTACCCTGATGCCATTGATGACTGCGCGGCTGTTGTATACCTTGAGCAGTCCATTTCCCTTTTCATCGGCATTTACCGCCTTGACCTCAGCGTATGGCTTTGAGTTTTCGTCTGTGAGCTTACTATCCACATAGGCTTTAAGCTTTTCAGTTTTATAGTGCATACCGGTATTGTCAGACTCAAGACTTCCCTTTAAGCTCTTTAAATACTCCTGCACAAATATACTCTGTCTTCCGGCCTCATTTATGCTACTGTCAGAATAATTCTCCATAACCTTGGTATATCCTGCTGAGTAAGCCTTGGAAATATCTCCCTGCAGACCGGTACATATCTGATCCAGCACACCCTCTGCCGAGTAAAAGTTGTCTGTATTTTTTTCATCCGTCACCTTCATCTGGAGGTTCATAAGTGCTATCCACAGCACAGTCACAGCTAAAACAGCCACTATAGCCATTGCAACTACAACCATCACAAAGGAAGCACCACGGTTATCGTTACGCTTCATAATTAATACCCCATGCTTCCGGTCATCGTGACAACCGGGTCTTTATCCTTAAATATATCATCCAATGAAGCCTTGCTCTCGTATACAGCCACTTTCACATCATACAGCCTTTCAGATGCCTTGCTTTTTGTCAGATTCTTTATATCGACAATAGCCTTTACCTCATTTGGGTTTACATTGTTATTGAAGCCATATATAGCCTGACTTGGCTGAGTTTCTTTATCCGGATTTCCCATATCCACATTCAGATTGGTGGCTATATGAGTATAAGCGTAACCTGTACGGTTTCCCGGCTCACTTACCTTCACATATGCCTTATATGAACTCTCCTTTGTGCTCAGCTGTGTCTGATCCGATATAGTCTTTTGCTTTACAATGTTTACCGTGCAGTCGACCTTGTCCTTGTTGTTTACAATGATGACATCATTTGCAGTATCCCATGTGTTGCCGGTCGATGTGTACCATGGATTGTAAAACAGATAGACATTTCTCAGATTATGATTCACAGTATCTGAAGAATTGTCGTAAATCACCATGGTATAATCATCCTTCAGTGCACTATTCGGATCCGGAAAAGTCTTTCTTACTCCATTCTTATTGATAGAATACGAATACGACACCGTCACCTTGGTAGCCTTATTGCTCGCAGCTCCACTCTTTTCTATATCAATTGTGATAGTTCTCTTTATATCACTCTGTTGTATACTGAGGCCCGGATTCATATTGTTAAATGCAGATATAATATTTGTAGCAGAATACCTGTCTGCACACATGCAGTCGAAATTTGCGTCCATGGCCGACATATCTGCCACCTCGTCCATGTTGTACTCTGTAACCTTATTGTCTTTCTTGCCCGTTGTATGGTTTACCTTTGTCGCGTCAGATTTTGCATCCACTGTAACAAGCGCATTGTATTTCTTTGTGCCTGACTGCACGCCTGACATATAGAAATAATATCTGTGCGCATCCGACTCCCTGAAATCCCAAAGCGATGTATCGCTTATTTTGGCTGATGCATCAGTCTTGTGGATACAGCTAGTAATGACATCGTCCTTGTTTACAATCTCAGCACTGATATCCTCAAGCTTCTTTACATTATGAAACTTGCCCGACTTCTTAAGAAGCTCACATGCACTGCTTCCATCTGATATATTAAAGCCGTCCGCCACGTCAAAGCCCTCAGATGGATAGTTAAACTGATATGCCAATGTCTTCATGGAGTTCTTCTCAATACCCTCCATAATGTTTGTCGCCAGATGTGTAGCATTCATCTCGTTTTTTGCCTTTACATTGGTCTTTGTAGCTGTGACAAATGCATTCAAAAAAGGAAGCACGATTATTGCGAGAATAGCAATCGACACAATAATCTCCACAAGTGTTACTCCTCGATCATCGTTTTTTAGCTTTCTCAAATCTGCTTCCTCCCCTCTTGTATTTTGTTATCTCATAACTCGATAATCTAATATTTGATATTTATCACTTACGGTCTCAATAACCCGCTAATCTAATAATCTAATATTATAATAATCAGTTAGTTTGTTGTACCAAACAGATTATTTGTACCATGTGGTACTGCAGGTATGTATGGTGCCTCATATGGCTTATCAAGTCCATACAGGAAATATGAATCCACAAGCATCTCACCTGTCAGCTTGCCTGTCGAATCATCAAAGCTCACATTAAGTGTGCTGATAGTCTTCTTCTGCGATGAACCAATCACCTCTCCAAGCATAGCCTTAAGCCCATGATACTCTGTCTTGAATGCCATAACTGTGCTGACATCATAAAGCTGATAGCCTGTAACCGTAGACTTTGCAGAGCTTGATGATGTGCTGCCATCAGCTGCACTGCCATCGCCTGTCTGTGACTGAGAGCTGTTGCCATCAGCGGTCTGAGAGCTCTGCGAACTATCTGCATTACTGCTATCCGTGGTACTGCTGTCTGAACTGCTTCCTGACGAAGAATCTGTACCTGCATCGCCGGTCGGATTATTCACATCAATAGCTGTCGGTGAACCGACTGTAAGCTCTGTAATATTTGTATTGGTAGATTTCTCGATAGCAACCGCATCCATGATGCCGTTTTCTATCTGTAAATATGAAGGGAAATTGTCATATACCTGCTGCATGGCATCAGACATATCCTTTGTCTTCTTTGTGTAGTCATCCGCCTTTGACGCAAGTGCTGAAAGCTGATTGTACTGTGATTTCAGGTTCATATTTTCGTTCTTGAGTGAATCCCTCTTATTGGACTGTGGAATAAAAATCAAAAAATATGTCAGTGCTAAAATGGCAACACCCGCTAATATAATAAGTAACTTTTTATCTCTCGTTGACATCCTAACACCCCCTACTGATTTGTACTGTCTGTATCTGATGAACCACTATCCGTCTGTGTCTGTGCCTGCGACGACGCATCCTCTGAAGTATCAGCTGACTCACTGCCCGTGCCATCCGCCGATTCAGAAGCAGCACTGTCGTCTGCCTTTACATATGTACACTCTACTGTGAACTGAACCTTTGAGGCACCGGTCTCATCAACCTCCTCTGTGATGGTTGACACATTGGATACCATGATACTCTCAAATGTACGAAGCTGTGCAATCACATCAGCTGCTATATCCTTGCTGCCTGTCTTTATGGTCATCGAAACACCATCAGTCGTAACAGACATATTCACAAGCTTGGCCTCCGATGGAAGCTTCTGTTCCAGCTCATCCACGAAGCCCGTTATCTCATCATTCTTGTTGGATGAGGCGCTCTCAAGAAGCTTGGTCCAGTCATAGTCCTTCTTGGTCTGGTTGTACACATCATATATATTCTGTGCATATGATAAATCAGAAACACGCGCTTTAAGTGTCATATTGTCTGAAGTTAAAACAAGATTTGAAAAAATGCTGTATGCTGTAATACCAACTGCAGCTACAACACACAAGCCAAAAATGAGAAGCTGAACTGCAAAAGAAACATGCTTTTCAGCTTTCTCCCCTTTCGGTACCGGAAGAGGCTTTCCATCCGGACCAACAGGTGGATTTCCCTGCATCCCTGCCTGTGCGCCGCCAATTGGCATGGCACCTGCAGCTGTTCCTGCCATAATCGGAGCACCGATTCCCTTGTTTTTCTTACTGTCAAGTATATCAAGCGGGCTCAGTGAACATCCGACACAGTTGAAATACTCTGCAAGCTTTGCCTCTGCGAGGTTTATGCTCTTTGCCACATGTATGCCGTCAAACTGCTGGAGCGGAACCACCTTGACATTCAGCTCATTGGTCAAAAGCTTTGAGAGTCCGCTGAAATCAGCACCTAAGCCAATGAGGAAAATTCTATCGATAGGAGTATCTGAGTTTCTCGACTGATAATAGTCTATCACTCGTCCGAGACTGCTTATCAGATTGGAAAGCGAGTATGACACATTCAGGCGAAGCTTCTTAAAGCGCTCCGAATCAATCTCATGCCCCATAGGATCCATGCCGCCGCCCGCCGGCTCATCAGGTACTGTGCCATCAGGCCTTATTGCAAGGCAGGTCTTTCTGCGTGCCACATCAACTGCATCGGTAAATGACAGATACTCTCCAAAAAGCTCACTATCCTGAATCGCCTCAATAGCATCAGCAAGTCCATAGTTGACATTGCGCTGCAGCTTTACCATGCTTCCATTCATTACAGTCAGTGTGGTAGAAGCCTCATCCACCTTGACAGTCACCTTCACATCTCCTGGAATCTCTCTTCTCATGAGCTGCTTGATGGCATTTCCACTATAGTCAAGTGCTACAAGCTGCAGCCTGCAATCAGCTGCAAGAGCACCATACGACAAAATAAGATCATTAGGCACAGCAATAACCGAAAGACGTAATTTCTTTTCTTCCGGTCTGTCAATCTTCTCTATAATCTGATGTACCAGCTTGTACTGGCTCAAATCCACCGGAAAATAATCCGATGCATTCATTGCAATCATTTCCTTAAGCTGTTTTTCCTTAACAAGCGGAAGCTCAATATCTCTGCTTGCTATACGCGCTGAATTTAAAACAAAAACAGCTTTTTTGGTGGCAATCTTCTTTTCCTTCAGCTTACTGTATAAGATAGAACGAAACATCCCATCCGGCTGTACCACTCCATCATCAATCATCCCCGGTGGTGTCGGAAAGCCGAACATATTGTAAATCTTGGGATTTTTTGCTTTGTAATCAATCTCAACTACTCTGGTAAGGTTCTCCCCTATTTCAATACCGAGTACCCTATTTGCCATAACCTAGTCCTCCGTGTTTATCTTTGTTTTACACTGTATACATCTGTAAAACATTCGTAACTGTTCAGTTACAAACATTCTATATATATATTCGGTATATCTGTGCTTTGCTCTGCTTTTGTCTCACTGCTTGTCGTACTACCTGTTTTATATTAAGTACGCTATATTATAACACGTTTTTCAAAAGCCTGCGAGTGTCAAATATGCCGATATCATTTTCTCACCCCATAGCATCGAAATAAATATTCCGGCTGCCAAGTACGGTCCCATCGCAAGTCTGTTGCCTGCGTTTGTCACTTTCATACGAATCAGATGTATCACGGAACCGATGATGCATCCTAAGAAAAATGCTAATGTAATATTCTGCCAGCCTATCGCAAGGCCTGCACATGCCATGAGCTTGACGTCTCCGCCACCTATGGCTCTTCCTCCGCTTACAAGAAGAAGGATTTCAAGGAATAAACTGACACAAAAGAATCCTATCACATATTCAGACCAGTTATCATGGTCTAAAAACACATGTAGGATTCCAAGTACCAGTATAAATATATTGATTCCGAATGGAATTTCATATGTTCTCCAGTCTATCACACTCAGAACTATGAGTGCAGATGTAAGAAAGCAGTAGATGATACTCGTAAGCTCAAGTCCATTTACTGCAAATACTACTATGTATAATATACCGTTTAACGCCTCAATAATAGGGTATTGAGGTGATATCGGTTCTTTGCACTTGCGGCATCTGCCACGAAGAAACAGCCAGCTGAAAACCGGCACCATATCGTACCACGCAAGCTGATACCCGCATCTCATGCAGTGGGACCTTTCGGTCACCACTGTCTCATGCTGCGGTATGCGGTAGATACAGACATTTAGGAAGCTGCCTATAACTATACCGAATGCAAATATTAAGATGTAGATGGGTATCAGTTCTGGTATCATTTAATAATTATCCCTTCAAAAATTAATTTTTCGGTTTAATCTGATCGTCTGTTCCAGTTGCAGTATAATAATCAGATGATGCTGAATATGTAATTTTTCCTGTTGCACTAGTATAAGTAATAACAATATTACCAGTCCACTTAGTTCCCTTTAACCTTGTAGTTTCCAAACCAGTATCCGTTAACGGAGTTTGTGCAGTAGGATCAATCACAGGATCAGCATCTTTTGAAACTGTAACTTTAATGGTATCTGGAGCACCTTCTTTATCTGAATAATATGTCTTTAATGTTGTTGCAATACTATCACAGTTCTGAATATCTGTTGCTTCTCTTGACTTCTCAACATACTTGATAAGCTGTGGAGCAAGTACACCTACAAGCACTGCCATGATGGCGATTACAACAATAAGCTCTACGAGAGAGAAACCTTTGTTGTTCTTCTGTTTCTTTCCTAACTTTTTAAATACATTCTTTACCATAGTTCTTTTCTCCTTTTCATTATAACATGGTTTTTGTGCAAAGAGCTGTGCCCTATCAGCATCTCTTTGGTTTGTATGCGCTCATTGTACCATAAATCAAAGCATAATGCAAGTTATTTTCTAGTACAATAGCACTATTGGCGCACAACTTTTTTCGCTTTCTTTAGCAATTTCAACCAAATTTCATCCGTTTTATTGCATTTATATCATATTTTCAATAAAAATTTTCTCCAGAGCTATACTCCGCCACAGCATAAGGGGCTTCATTCCATGTGCCCGGCTTGTGCACGCTCTCTCTCGTGAGCGAATAGCGGAGCTGCCTAGATACTGTAGGAATTATGCTTTTAGATTTTCTATGCTTGACGAAACCGTCGAAACGCGCCGTCCGTGGCTCGGTTCTCCTTGCCCATTACTGCTCACACCATCAGTGTGACCAGTAACGATTACAGCCCATTAAAAGTGCCTCTACGAGGCAGGGGCTGTAATCTGACAATAGTTGATTTATTGGCGCATAGCTTGACAGCGTGGTGTCTAGCTTGCGTTTGAACAGCAACGATATATTACATCCCAGTGGCAGTTCATTTCTGTGTTTCATACGCATAATTCAACAGTATCTAAGCAGCTCCGCTATTCGCTCACCCGAGAGTATATTTGCCAGCCGTTTGTAGAGAATGAAGCCCCATCCTACTGTCAGCAAAAGAGGAAGCAACCTCCGAGTTCTCGCCCAAAGATTGCTTCCTCTAATTTACATTTCACTACAATATTAGCTCACAAGCCATTTTTTTACAGTTTCCTCATCAAAATCCACACATTCAGCTATATCTTCTATTGAGTGACCTTTTTTCTGAAGTTTCAAAGCTGTTATTTTTGCCTGACGAATTCTGCCTTCTTCTCTGCCTAATTCTCTGCCTTCATTTTTCTGTTCTTCCCACGCCTTACACATATCAATCACCTCTTCTTTCTCATCTATGTCTATATCTGTTCCTGCAAACAGGTTGATTGCCTCAACCGTCTCTCTGTCTACATTGCTAAACTTCTCGTCATTCTGCAGCACTTCCTGCATTTTTTCCTTATCATAAGCATTCTGTAATACCTCGAAAAGCTGCCTGATTGAGGTTCTGAATCCTGTAAAGTCGGTTATCTCCCTCGGAGCCAGCAGGTTAATCCTATAATCCGGTATGAATGGCAGAAGCTCCTCGTCCACATCACCAAACATATCTGACAGCCTCCTTGGTCCATCCCATTCCTTTGTCCCGAGATACACTGTAATCGTAATTACTGGAATCAACTTATCCTCTTTCGTAAATCCCGAGAGAAATTCATCAGAAGTTGCGATATCCTTTTCCCTGCGGTGCTTTTTGGCTGTTTCCTTTACCTGATTGCCATATGCCATGACATCATAAAACATGTTTTTTACCGGAATGGAATAGTGTATATCCGACTGATTTTCTACTCCTATCAGTACCACATATGATTTGCCGGTATATTTGATGCTGGCATTTTTGAAAATATCCCTCAGCTTCTGCACCGCTATGGTCTTTTTGTCAAGCCCCAGTGCGGTCAGCACCTCTGTCGTGTCCCTTTCCTTAAGGTTTTCCGGCAGGATGACCTCTCTTCCTCCATACAGTATATTGTTGCACAGGTCAGCAAACCTGGCATTGTCAGCAAAGTATTCCTTTGCCATTGAGTCTTTTGCGCTCAATCCTTCTCCTCCTGTTCTCTTGTGTGAGCAGGAAAATTTGGTGCCAATGAGGGTATAGTGGTACAGTTTACAAGGTATACCTGTGCTGTTCTTCTTTAATATTTACGCACGGTATACAGTTCATCCGCCTTTTGACTACATTTTCTGCATTCTGTCTACATACGGCATTTCAATTTTCCTGCTGTTGATTGGTAAATAAAGCATTGAAAACTTCCATGTCCTTTGTAGAATAATGCGAAGTGGTCTGCCCTCTTCAAAGTGGTGCGCACCTGAAAAACTGTTATGTGGTGCCGCTTACAGAAATATAATGCTTTGAGTTGATTGTAGCATAGAGGTGGTGTTTTGTCATCACATTTTTTCTTTTTTGCCACAGCGTAAGGGGCTTTATCCCATGTGACCGGCTGGGCACACTCTCCCGCGTGAGCGAATAGCGAAGCTGCCTAGATACTGTTGAATTATGCACACGATACACAGAAATGCCCTGCCACGGATGGCAGGGCAAGGAGAACCGCGCCACGGACGGCGCGTTTCGACGGTTTCGTCGGGCATCGTAAATCTTTAAGGCATAATTCCTACAGTATCTTGGCTGCGTAGCGTAGCTCACGTGAGAGAGTGTGCACAAGCCATGGCTCATGGGATGAAGCCCCGTCCTACTGCCAGTACCTACAGTTGCTATGCCAGCTTCTTATTTTTCTCAAGAAGCTCATAGATTTTCTCAACATCATAATCCGGCTTCATTGACAATGCCGCTTCGTAAATTGGAGCGATAACCTCCTCTTTTTCTTCCAGGTCATCTGCTATCTCTGCCACACTCTTGTCCTTTTGCAGCTTTTTTACAATCTGAGAAATTATCTTTTGTCTTTCTCCTAATTCTCGACCTTCTTCTCTGCCTTCATTTTTCTGTTCTTCCCATGCCTTACACATATCAATCACCTCTTCTTTCTCATCTATGTCTATATCCGTTCCTGCAAACAGGTTGATTGCCTCAACCGTCTCTCTGTCCACCTTGCTAAATTTTTCGTCATTCTGCAGCACTTCCTGCATCTTTTCCTTATCATATGCATTCTGCAGTACCTCGAAAAGCTGCCTGATTGAGGTTCTGAATCCTGTAAAGTCGGTTATCTCCCTCGGAGCCGAGATATACTGTAATCGTAATCACCGGTATCAACTTATCCTTTTTTGTAAATCCTCTCTTTAAACTGATTGTAGCAGAGCTATGGTGCTTTGTCATTATATTTTTCGTCACAGCGTAAGGGGCCTCATACCCTGAGACCGGCTACGGCACGCTCTCTCGCGTGAGCGAATAGCGGAGTTGCTTAGATACTGTCGAATTATGCACACGATACACAGAAATGAACTGCCACGGATGGCAGTTCAAGGAGAACCGCGCCACGGACGGCGCGTTTCGACGGTTTCGTCGAGTATCGTAAATCTTTAAGGCATAATTCCTACAGTATCTTGGCTGCGTAGCGTAGCTCACGTGAGAGAATGTGCACAAGCCATGGCTCATGGGATGAAGCCTCGTCCTACTGCCAATGCCTGCAATTATCTCAACAAAAGAAGAAGCAGCCTCCGGGCTCTCGCCCAAAGATTGCTTCCTCTAATTTACATTTCACTACAATATTAGCTCACAAGCCATTTTTTTACAGTTTCCTCATCAAAATCCACGCATTCAGCTATATCTTCTATTGAGTGACCTTTTTTCTGAAGTTTTAAAGCCGTTACTTTTGCCTGACGAATTCTGCCTTCTTCTCGACCTTCTTCTCTGCCTAATTCTCTACCTTCTTCTCTGCCTAATTCTCTGCCTTCTTCTCTGCCTAATTCTCTGCCTTCATTTTTCTGTTCTTCCCATGCCTTACACATATCAATCACCTCTTCTTTCTCATCTATGTCTATATCCGTTCCTGCAAACAGGTTGATTGCCTCGACTGTCTCTCTGTCCACCTTGCTAAATTTTTCATCGTTCTGCAGCACTTCCTGCATCTTTTCCTTATCATACGCATTCTGCAGTACCTCGAAAAGCTGTCTGATGGATGTCCTATATCCGGTAAAGTCTGTTATCTCCCTCGGTTCCAAGATATACTGTAATCGTAATAACCGGAATCAGCTTATCCTCTTTCGCAAATTTCTTCTTTAAGCTGATTGTAGCAGAGTTATAATGCTTTGTCATTATATTTTTTGCCACAGCGTAAGGGGCTTCATCCCATGAGAACGGCTGGTACACGCTCTCTTGCGTGAGCGAATAGCGGAGCTGCTTAGATACTGTTGAATTATGCACATGATGCACAGAAATGAGCTCCCACGGATGGGAGCTCAAGGAGAACCGCGCCATGGACGGCGCGTTTCGACGGTTTCGTCGGACATCGAAAAGCTATAAAGCATAATTCCTACAGTATCTTGGCAGTGCAGCGTAGCTCACGCGAGAGAGTGTGAACCAGCTTGGGCTCATGGGATGAAGCCCCGTCCTCCTGTCAATGTCTCTGCACCAAAAAAGCAGCCTTTGAACTTTACACTCAAAGCCTGCTTCTTTTTTATCTTATAAGCTGTCCATAGCCTGATACATGGTAAGCATAGGAGCCATAACAGCCGCCACAAGCACACCAACAATAAGTGCCAGGACAAGGATAATCATAGGTTCAATAGCTGCCATAACTGTCTGGGTAGCCATCTCAACTTCCTCATCATAGTAGTCTGCCAGTCGGGTAAGCATGCCCTCCAAGTCACCGGTTTCCTCACCGATTCGCGTCATGTGTGAAACCATAGGTGGAAACAATCCACACTCAGTGATTGGCTCAGACAGTGGAACACCCTTACTCACTTCTTCCCTTGCATTTTTCAGGGCTTTTTTGTAAAGCGCATTCTTCATGGTGTCAGCAGTGATACCAAGGGCTTCAATCATCGGAAGTCCGGAATACACAAGTGTGGAAAGTGTACGCGCATAGTTACTGGCCGCTGTCTTGATATTTAGCTTTCCGAAAATCGGAACCTTTCTTGCGAGATTACCAAAGAACATCTGGCCGCTGTCAGTCTGCTTATAAAGCTTGATGGCTATAACAATTGCTGCTATGACAGCAATCACAATATACCAGTATCCGGTGACAAAATCACTCATCGCAACAACTGCCTTTGTGATGCCCGGCAGCTCTGTTCCCAGGTCATTGAACATCTCTGAGTAGCTTGGGATGACCTTTACAAGCATTACAATAACAACCGCAATAGCCACAATCACAACGATAATCGGATAAACTGCCGCTTTTTTTATCATGCCGTTAAGCTTTGCTGATTTCTCAAAGTGTGCAGACATTCTGTCAAAAGCTACATCAATCTTACCGGATGCTTCTCCTGCCGCAACCATGCTCACCATGATATCAGGGAAAACATTCGGGTATTTTTTGAGACCATCCGAGAGAGTCTCACCTTTTTGAATCTCAGCATGAACACCTCTGATAGCCTTCGCCATGACCTTGTTCTCAGTCTGATCGGATAGCATATCCAGCGTATCAAGAATCGTAACACCGGCATTGACCATACTGGTGAACTGG
>ERZ857750.2249-NODE-2249-length-18970-cov-11.415279_pt1 | contig 18970 bp, 10 predicted proteins | sample MGYA00519915_ERZ857750 | MGnify/ENA primary metagenome ERZ857750 (study PRJEB31778, sample SAMEA3449358) | human gut metagenome | biome: human gut; feature: human-associated habitat; material: faeces | place: United Kingdom | collected 2010/2012 ... | reverse complement strand
CTAACAACTCAAAACTCATGAAGAACGTTTATTTCCTTTCCGATGCGCATCTTGGGTCCCGTGCTATTGAGCATGGACGCACGCAGGAACGGCGTTTGGTGAACTTCCTTGATAGTATAAAGCACAAGGCTTCTGCTGTTTATCTGTTGGGAGATATGTTTGATTTCTGGTATGAATTCCGGCTGGTCGTCCCCAAAGGATATACCCGTTTCTTGGGAAAAATCTCCGAACTGACAGATATGGGAGTAGAAGTTCACTTCTTTATTGGCAATCATGATATTTGGTGTGGAGATTACCTCACGAAAGAGTGTGGTGTCATTATGCATCGTGAGCCGTTGACTACCGAAATCTATGGGAAAGAATTCTATCTTGCTCATGGTGACGGGTTGGGCGATCCGGATAAGAAGTTTAAATTACTCCGTCAGATGTTTCATAGCAAAACATTACAAACATTGTTTTCCGCTATTCATCCCCGATGGAGCGTGGAACTTGGTTTATCATGGGCGAAACGCAGCAGGCAGAAACGGACTGACGGAAAGGAACCGGATTATATGGGGGAAAATCAGGAGCATCTGGTACTATATACAAAAGAGTATTTGAAAAGTCATCCTAATATAAACTTCTTTATTTACGGACATCGCCACATTGAACTTGATTTGATGCTAAGTGTCACTTCACGTGTGCTGATACTTGGAGACTGGATTAATTTCTTTTCTTATGCCGTATTCGACGGCGAGAACCTTTTTCTTGAAGAATATATAGAAGGAGAGACGCAGGTTTGAGGCGGATAGTTTCATCCCGGTTTGAAACAAAAAGTTTCCCGGTGTGAAACGAATGGTTTCTCGGTGTGAAACACTTCGTTTCTCGGTGAGAAACAAACAGTTTCAAGGCATGAAACAACTAGCTCGCTTAAAAGGATTGAAAAAGAGCTCATGCTTGAAGAGAAAAATCTCTACCGATAAGAAATAATTAAAGCAATAAATCCCTGCTCCAACATTGTGGAACAGGGATTTATTACATTATTATGGGTTGTTTTCTATGATAACTCTGATTACAACCGTTCAATCAATTGTTTACTGGAAAGTTGGTGTATAACTTGAAGCTATTAGCAGGTATAACAACAGGCTGTTCAGAACTGTTAGTCACATTCAATGTTTCACCATTCAATTCATACCAATCTCCCGTGTTACCAAAGTACACACCTGTATTAATCTGTTCATTCTTGAAATTGCCTACTACAACCAGTTTCTTTGTAGTGGATTCCAATCTTAGATAACGACCTTTATCCCAATCGGAAACACTTACTTTCCAGTCTTTGAATGCGTTGTCGCTGAATAAGTCCGGATTATCATTGCGTAATTTCAGCAAAGTGCTATAAGTGTCGTATAATCCTTTCCGATATTGGTCAGTAAGATAATCCCATTTCACAGGCTTGGCATCAGTATTCTTTTCAGTTCCCATTGTTCCATCGTACTTATACATTATGGAATAATCATATCCTAGTTCGCCAAACTGCCAAATCATTTTCGGTCCTGGAACGGTCAGGAAGAAGGCTGCATTTGTTCCCAGTTGTTTCATGCGGATATCAAGACTTGCATTTTGAAGATTGCCAAAAGCAGTTTGCTTGTATGCAACTCTTTCTTCATCATGGCTTTCCATGAAATTAACCCATCCTTCGGCAGGCATTCCGCTATTTCGCATGTATGAAAAATCAGAATTGCTTGATTCTCCCATTCCGGATTGGCAATAGCTTTCATTCATATTATGCCATAGTTTCATCCCTGCTTTAGCCAATTCTGACTCTTCATCCAAATTGCAGAAGTGTTCGAGAATCATCACTGCATTAGGATTGGTCGTATTCACTGTTTTATAGTAATCTTTCAAGATAACAATACGGGAGTCATCTTTGTTGCTTGCCGTTGATTCATTGCTCTTGTTTTGAGTAAATCCTTTGGTTAAGTCAAAACGGAAACCGTCAAACTTATACTCTTCCAACAAGAACTTCAAGTTACGTTTTACAAATTCACGTACAAGCGGCGATTCGTGATTGAAGTCATGGAATACGCTGAATGGATGCGGAGCATCGACATTGAACCACGGATTATTCTTGGCTGTCTTGCTTTCTTTCGAATTCCAATAAAGTTTAGCAAATGGATGACTGCCAGTAGCATGGTTGTAGACTACATCCAGTAATACTGCAATGCCTTGTTTATGACATTCATCAATGAATTGCTTATATTCCTCTTTCGTTCCATATGCTTTGTCCATTGCAAAATAATAACATGGATTGTATCCCCAGCTATTATTCCCGTCGAATTCTTGTATAGGCATCAGTTCAATCGCATTCACTCCCAGACTCTTGATGTAGTCCAAATGTTTAGTAGCCTCTTTGATTGTACCCGTAGCAAGTTCGGAACCTACTTGTGTGAAGTCACGGAATAGTAACTCATAGATTACCATATTGTCAGGATTATCAATCTTGAAGTCGGATACTTGCCAATTGTAGGATGCCGGTTTTGTTTGGAATACGGAGACAATGCCTGTTGTCTTTCCATTCGGATACTGTATGGCACTAGCCGGATAAACTCCTTGTTCTACAAGATATTTATCGTTCGAGCCATCCAGCACTTTTTCACAATAGGGGTCGCCAATACGAACATTGCCGTCTTTTTCACTACCCATGTAATATTGGAAACCATACTCTTTGGCGGGGTCGATGCCTGTAACGGTGTACCACCAGAAGTGTTTGTCGTTATCACGCTTCATCTGATATTCAGTACTAAGTTCCCAATCATTGAAGTCGCCAATGAGACAAGCATAATCCTTGTAATTGTTATCCGTATCCAAATCGTATAGTGCGAAAGTCACAGACGTTCCGTCAGCCGATGGATGGATACCCGCTTCTTCTACTGGGCAGGCAGCTATCTCTACCGGAGCCGGTGTGAAAGTCTTGTCTCCTGTTACTGTGATAAAAAAGTCGCTGGTTTTCTTTTCGTCAGTCAACGCTTCATCATTGCGGAAGAGGATGCAGACATTTTGAATGTTTGCTGCATTTTCCGCGCCAAACCATTCGCGTACTGTCGGGGCAAGTGTAAAGCACCAAATATTATCCGCCACTTTCTCTGCCTTGTATTTATCTTCATTTACACCCCATTCCGTAGGAACATACATCCAGTCATTGATACCGATGTGAACATATACATCACCTTCATAGCCGTACAAGTCGTCACCGGCTGCTGCTTTATACCAGATTTTACCTTGCTTGTCGCCCTTGAATTTAGTGGGGTAATTATTGATTCCTTCTACCAATTCTTCGATAGACGGCTCGTGATCCAGTTCGGGGATTTCCGGACCGGTGATTAACATCTCATGGTTTTCGTCGGAACATGCTACTATCGTGAATAGACAGAGCAGCATCCAGAATATATGTTTTATATCTTTTTTCATAATGTATTTTCCATTTATTATTCTTTAATGAGGACTAGTCTACCGTTCAGATAGAATTTGATGGTATAGTTACCGGTTGCGTCCATTGAAATATTATCTCCAGTAAAAGGACTGGGTGTATCTAATGTTCCCCTGAAACTAACACCGGAATCCCAACTGGAATTGACGCGGAGTTTAAATTCACCCACAGTCATTTCAGTCTTTGCAGTCCAGCATTTTTCTGTTGCATCATAAGTTAATTCTTTGCCGTTTTCCCATCCTCCTGTGGCTGTACCTATAATATCCATAGATGTTATTTCTGTTGCAGAGGCATACTTGTCGTCCAAATTGACTACAATGTAATAAATACCCTGTGGTAAAGATAAGTTTCCACCATCATTTGTCATACCTTCTTTCGAGGTAAAATAGTCATATCCATAATCAAGTCCGCCATTCGAACCATCCGGCCAATAGGGCTGTGCGGTAAACTTAAAGCCACCGTTCAATTCCGACATTCCCCAATAAGCATTGTTTCCTTCTGGCTTATATAAAGTCGGTGCTTGTGAAGGCTTCCATTCCTGATGATTTCCTGGTATCCATAAATGAGGTGCATCCATTGTTTTCTCAATCTTGTAAGTGCCTTCCATCATGTTGATGGAGATTCTAACTGATTTATAATCGCCACCGGATATTTTGATAGGATTTGCTGTTTCTGATAAAATGAGATTGCCTTCTGGAGCATCGTTGTCTGCATCAACCGCGCCAAGTGATTTGCCTGAGTTGGATTTAATCAGGAAATAGGCATCTTTTGCACCGGTGTTATCTGTAACCAGAGCAGGAACTGTTGTTGTAAAGACTGAATTGGTATAAGGATCACCACTTGTATTAACAAATGCTACATTCTGTTCCCAAGTCAGAGAGCCATTAATATAATAAGCGCTTTCAATAACCGGTGCTTCCGGAGTAACTTTCAACTCATAGCTTTCAGCCGGTGCCGCATATACTGTCTTTCCGACAGCCACGTATGACGTTAATACTGCATTCATGGTACGTTCTACCGGACGGATACCATATATTTGCGCCACTGCATTCTGCAAATCTTCCGTTGCTACGTATCCTTTGTCGTCTACAATTAAAGTCACTTTATTATCTAACTTCATTTTATAGGATAAAGTGGCTTCTTCTTCAACGGCAGGAGCTGTAAATACGGCAACCGCTACGGATTCTTCCTCGACATTTCCAATATTAATCGGGGCTACACCTGTAGCTGTAAAAGTTATTTTGCCGGCAGCTTCTTCCTGTCCGTAAGACTGTGGGGAAGCTACCCCTTCATTAAAATCTTCGTTGCAGGCTGTTAGTGCGGCAGCCAGTAACACGGTTATATATATTGATAATTTTTTCATATCTATCTGCATTTAAGATTAATCTATTTTGCTTTGAAGTAATAGCACTCGTCCAGTTCGTTGAACAGTACAGTATAATCACCCGGTTTGCAACTGATGGTAGCTCCATCAACAAATGAGCCGAATGGGAATACCTCTCCACCCCAAGTCTTGTCGCCGGAAGTAAATTTGGCTTTGCAGCTTGCCGCGATTGTTATGTCGGCATACCATACATGTGAATGCTCCATGGTAACTTTGGTCATGTTTACAGATTCCGAACCATAAATCAATGTGACGGCATCATATTCTGTCGGTTGAGTTTCAAAAGTAGTAGCTTTCATTGTCAGTTTATTTTCAAGCGTATTGAGATGAAGTGTGTACCAGCCGGCCGCATTCACTTTAATATTTTGAGAGTTCTTGTCATTTACCAAATTGGTGAATCCTTCGCTGTCAGCATTTCCCCATTGGTCGTCCCATGCACCGGGAGTAGCCACTACCTTAAATCCTTTATCTGCTGGGATATATCCTGTGTAGGTAAATTCTCCTTTACCAGTATTGGCATCATACGCATATCCTTTTACCAGTGACATCGGGAAATAAGCGGTACCTGCTGCCATTGTCGGATTTCCCCAGGGAACTTCACCGATGAAATCGCCCAGTAAATAATAAGTGGCAGGAACGGCATCAGATATATCCATATAATAAGGTATAACTTTCAATTCAATCGAATTGGAATGTATAGGATACCCTTTATCTCCGATATGTGCGTACAAACGTACAAATACACTCATCGGTTCGCCGTCATAATCATTCTCCGATGTCCAGCCGGCAAGTTTTACGATTGCCTTATTCAATTCCTGTGTGTTGGCATCCACTTTGGCTGATGTAGATATGGAAGGTAGTGTCAGATAAGAGGCGTCTGCCGTTTCCGTTTCATCAGTCCATTTGTCTGTTAAATCCGCTTGCACGGTGTAAGTCACTACGGCAGGATAGCCGTAGTCCGGTTGCGTACAAGTCAACTCGATATTCTTGGATTGATTTAGGTCATAGACGTTGTACGTTGCATTGGCAGGGGTGTTCAATACAAAAGTTGTAGGTTCCTGTATGGTAGGATTTGAGTCCCTGTCATCCTCGCAGGCGGTCAGCAGGGCTGTCGCTACTAGTATGGACGTCAGTATATTTATTTTTTTCATATTACTCTGTTTTTATAAAAGTATAACTTCGGTCTGGTTTAATATTCCGGGTTTTGCTCCAGATTCGTATTCGCATTGATATCATTGGCAGGAATAGGATAAATGTTGCGGAACTCTTTTATTTCAGTACCTTGTTTTTCTCCACCTTTCCAATCCCAGTTATAGTCGGTGTGTCCGCCGAAATCGCCGAAACGAATCAAGTCAATGCGGCGGCGACCTTCAAACCAGAACTCACGCGCCCATTCGTCACGGATGTCCGTCAATGTATATGAAGCAGATTCGGCGGCGTTCGCACGCTTACGGATTTCATGCATAGCGTCTATGGTCTCCTGAGTAGAAACACCATTGTTGGCACGGATACTGGCTTCTGCTACAATCAGATAAGCTTCTGCCATACGAAGAAGAGGTATATCCATATCAGGATTATCCGTATCGCTTGTCAGTCCGTTGTCTGCACGGATGTTCGAGAATTTGGCACATGCGAATCCGTCCGTAAAGCTCATATTGTCTCCTGTCGACGTACTTCTCTGCACTCCGCACATCAAGGCACGGTCATCTTTTGCTGCCACTACCATCTGGTCTTCCAATACGGAAGGAGCATCATTTACGTTTGGGAAGAATTTGGCTACCATTGCCTGACGACAATGCGGGCCGCCCCATCCTTGCTTACTTCCCCAGGGATTCATGCCTGTGTCACTTTTGTGCGTACCTGCAATCAAGAACAGCGAACCACCCCAACTCTTGGTTCTCACACCATCCTGCAAAATGGGAAGTATCACTTCCTGTCTTGCCTTGTTGACATTGCTGCCATCATTATCTGCCATGAACAGGTGTTTGTAGACGGGAGCCAGTTTATAGCCGGAACCAATCACTTTTTGGGCATATTCCTTGGCTTTTCCCCATTGAGGCGTGCCGGTATAGACTTCTGCGTTGAGATACATACGTGCCAGCAATAACCAGGCGGCAACACGGTCTACACGGCCGTAAGTCGTTTGAAGCGGCTGTGCCAGTGTGGCGGTAGCGTCGTCACCGATTTCTTTCAACTCTTCTTCAATCTTCGCGAAAAGATCCGCACGTTGTATTTGCTGAGGCTTCTCTGTCGATACTTTATCGCAATAAGGCGGATTGCCGAACATATCCATCAGGTAATAGTTATTCAAAGCACGGATAAAACGTACTTCTGCACGTTGGCGTGTCGTTTCATCATCTGTCAGTCCTTCCGTTTGTTCCAGGAAGTAGTTGCACAATGTGATGTCAAATGTCAGACGGTAATAGAGTCCTGTCACGATTTCATTGGAAGAACTCCAACTGCAATCGGCAATAGTAGCGACACCGGCATCGTTCCATGAATTGACAATCGCTTCATCTGTCATCAATTGGTTGGCACACCAAGTCATACGGTAGAAAGAGGAAGTACCTTCGTCGATGTCGTCCAAGTCACCGCTTCCGTCGGGGCCTTTCTGACCTGTCAGTCCGAGGGTTCCATATATCTTGTTAAAAACGCTTGCCTGGTCGAATGTCATCACTATATTCGGGTCGATAGGAGTCGCATCCAGGTCACCGATACATGAAGTCACGCTGACTGCCAGTAATAGTGAGGCAGCCGATAGGATTGATTTTATATATCTGAATTTCATAATTGGTATTTTTAGTAGGTTTAGAAATTAAGGCTTAAACCGATTAATGTAGTCAGAGGACGCGGATAAATATTGTTATCCAATCCCTTTTCTACTTCAGGGTCAAGTCCTTTGTATTTGGTGATAGTGAATACGTTCTGTACGGCTGCATATACGCGTCCGCCAATCGGAGCGCCGAACAGCTTTTTGAACGAGTATCCCAAAGTGATGTTGTCACATTTCATGAAGGAAGCATTCTGTACGAAGTAATCGGATAATAAGGTGTTGTCTTTCAGGTTCTGGATATTATTTGCCACTCCCATCAACGGACGGTTGTTGAGTGCGCCGAATGAATAGACAGAGGTTGGGTTGCAGTCGGAACCACCTGCTTCGACAGAGTTGTACACATAGTTGTTCAGGCTGGCGCGCAGTGAGAAACTGAAATCCCATGACTTGTATGAAAGACGGGAAGTAAGTCCCATAAGTACGTCGGCTGTCGGCTTTTTGTAGAAGTAGCGGTCGTCGCCGTTAATCGTTCCGTCTCCGTTGCGGTCTACAAATTCGTTCTCGATAGGCTTTCCATTCTCGTCATACACTTGCTGGTAAACATAGAAGGAAGAAGCCGGATGCCCTACGGCATGCGCCATTGCTTTCATATCACGTCCGCCACCGATATTGTCTCCGGCAGCAACATAATAATTTTCGCTATCTCCGGTAGTTAATTTGGTGATTTCGTTTTTGTTGTAAGTGATATTGAAGCCAAGGTCCCATGTCCAGTCGGTAGTTACAACCGGTTTTGAATTAATAGAGAATTCGATACCTGAATTTTCTAATGAACCGACGTTGGACAATACCTTGTTTTTGAAGTTCGTTCCGGCAGAAACGAATACGCTGTTCAGCAAATCGGTGGTCTTACGATAGTAATAATCCACAGCACCGTTGATGCGGTTGTTCAGGAATCCGAAGTCCAGACCTACATTATAAGTGGTCGTCTTTTCCCATTTCAAGTCCGGGTTGTATGCATTCGGGCGGTAAGTGGTTCCTTCTCCCAGGATAGGATAGTAAGCCCCGTCTTTGTTTGTCTCATAAACAGCCAGATACGGATAGTCGCCCGAATTGATATTCTGCTGACCGGTAATACCATAGCCAAGACGAAGTTTTAAATCAGAAAGTACATCAACGTCTTTCAGGAAAGCTTCTTCTTTCAACTTCCATCCCAAGGCAAAAGACGGGAACAATCCCCAACGGTTGTTTTTGTGGAAACGGGAAGAACCATCCTGGCGTACGGTTGCCGTAAACAGGTAACGGTCCAGCAGTGTGTAATTGACACGACCGAAGAAAGATACAAGATAACTTTCCGTAGCCGAACCACTTGAGGTATTGTTGTAACGCTGACCTCTGTTCTCTACCACGTTGTTCGACAGCGGATAGAGTCCCCAATATTCCTGGTCGGACGTATCATGGAAGTGCTGCCATTCATAGCCTGCCATTACATCGAAACGATGTTTGTCAGTAAAATCTTTGCTGTATTGCAGGTAAGCATTCAAAGAGAGGTTGTACTTGTCTTTCTGTTCCCAGCCATAGCTGCCATAATAGTTGTTGGTCGAAGAATAGGGGGAGACATCCGTATATTGCTTACCCGTAGAGAGGTCCATGCCACCGTTCACGTGTGCGTGCAAGTCCGGCAAGAAATGAAACTTATAATCCAGTTCCAGATTACCGATTAAAGATTTGGAGATGGCACGGTCGTCCTTTTCTTCCAACAAGGCAACCGGATTACCCGGAGCATTGCCGTTGAAAGTACGTTTCCATGTGTCGTCATTCAAAGAAGAAGCGTCCGTATTCCATTGGAAATATCCGTCGAAATAATATTGATGGTAAGGATCGTCGGAGCGGACGGACTGTGTGGGGTCAAAGCTGACCGCAGAACCTACCGCACCACCGTCAGCGTAGCGGTTCTTGGCAATCATACCTTTCAGGTTGGCGTTTATTTTCAGATGGTCTTCAAAGAAAGAAGGAGCCAAGCTGACAGAAGCCGTATAACGTTCGAACTTGGATGTTTTCACAATACCGTTCTGGTTGGTATAACCGAACGATACACGGTAAGGCATATTCTTCAATCCACCGGAAATGGTGAGGTTATGGTCTGTACTTACGGCTGGGCGGAATATTTCTTTTTGCCAGTCGGTGTTGGCATTTCCTAATTTGCTATAAGCTTCGCTGTCTTCTCCCCAGATGTCTTTGATGAAAGAACGGAACTGGTCTCCGTCCATTACGTCGACGGTAGATTTCACAGTGCTGACAGATACATTGCCGTCATAAGAAATGGTAGGACGTGCGCCTGCCTGACCTTTCTTCGTTGTGATGATGATAACGCCATTGGAAGCACGCGAACCGTAGATGGCGGTAGCCGAAGCATCTTTCAATACGGTAAAGCTTTCAATATCATTCGGATTGACCATAGACAGAGGATTAGCCAAACCTTTCACCCCCTTATTATCCATTGCCAGACCGTCGATTACAATCAGCGGGTCGTTTTCCGCAGTCAGTGAAGAACCGCCACGAATACGAATCGTTGCTCCCTCGCCCGGAGCTCCGCCTTTGCTGATAACGCTTACACCGGCAATCTTACCAGTCATCATGTCCTGTGCGTTGGTAATCAAACCTTTATTTAGTTTGTCCGGTTTGATGGCCGTAACCGAACCGGTCATATCGTTCTTTTTTACCGAGCCGTAGCCGATAACGACTACTGCGTCCAGTACTTGAGAATCATCTTCCAATGTAACCATTACAGTAGAAGCTGCTTTCACTTCTGCTGATTTATAGCCGACGAATGAAACGGAAAGAATAGCATCTTTCGGTACATTCAACATAAAGTTACCATCGAAATCAGTTATTGTTCCATTGGTTGTACCTTTCACCAGTACGTTAGCACCGATGACAGGCTCACCCGTTGTGTCTTTCACATGCCCCTTGACAGCTATTTGCTGAGCAAATGCTCCAATGGAAAGGAAGAGTCCCACCAATAATGTGAGCAGGGCTTTTAGTCTTAAGCTCTTTTTCATGTCTCTAATTTAAAGTTATTTTATCAAAATCAAATATATCTCTCTAAAAAATACCTACTGAAAACTATATTCTCCCAATCTTATTCCCTAAAATTTCTTTAGTCCTTTTACTTCCGCTTTATCCTTTACTTCCTTGATACTGATGGCATAACCGCCACCGTTGGCAGCGCGCAAGTTCAGTTTGCTTTTGTTTGTCAGGATACCTTTTTTGATGGTATAAGCTTGCGGATTTTCTTTCCAGTCGGCATCTTTAGCATCCGCATAAACAGTGGCAATGTATTGTTTTCCCGGTGTGAGGAAGTCGAATACCAGTTTGGAAGTATGACCGTTCTCACCGGCTGTACAACCTACATACCAGTCGCCTGTACCTTTTGCCTTACGGGCGATAGTGATATATTCTCCCGGTTCTGCTTCCAGATAGTTTGTTTCGTCCCAGTCGATTGCCACGTCTTTGATGAATTGGAAAGCATCCATGAAACGTTCGTAGTTTTCAGGAATATCGGCAGCCATTTGCAGCGGGCTGTACATGGTCACGTACAAGGCTAACTGGCGGGCGATGGTAGAACGTACCTGTGAATTGTTTGCAGGATTCATCTTGTTACAATGAGTTTCGAAGATACCCGGAGTGTAATCCATCGGGCCGCCGACCAAACGGGTGAAAGGAAGTATAGTTGTGTGATATACTTTGTTTCCGCCGAATGATTCGTATTCGGTTCCGCGTGCGGATTCGTTGCCGATTAAGTTAGGATACGTGCGGCAGATACCTGTCGGGCGGGTTGCTTCGTGAGCATTTACCATGATTTTGTAGTCGGCTGCTTTCGTCACTGCATACAGGTAGTGGTTGTTCATCCATTGTCCGTAGTGGTGTTCGCCGCGCGGAATGATATTGCCTACATAACCGCTCTTTACAGAATTGTAACCGTTGTCTACCATAAACTGGTAAGCCTTGTCCATATGGCGTTCGTAGTTGCGGACAGATGCGGAAGTTTCGTGGTGCATCATCATCTTGATACCTTTGCTCGCTGCGTAACGATGTACTTCTTTTACATCGAAATCCGGATACGGAGTGACGAAGTCGAATACATAGTCCTTGCTATTGCCGAACCAGTCTTCCCAACCTTCATTCCAGCCTTCTACCAATACAGCGTCGAACCCGTTTGCTGCGGTGAAGTCAATATAGCGTTTCACGTTGGCAGTGTTGGCAGAATGTTTGCCGTTCGGTTTGGTTTTAGAGTAATCCGTTTCTCCCAGTTTTACGCTAGTCAGTTCGTCGGTATAAGCCCATGAACCTTTTCCGGTAATCATATCCCACCATACGCCGATATATTTCACAGGCTTCACCCATGAAGCGGCATCTGCGATTTTGCATGGCTCATTCAGGTTCAGAGTGATGCGGGATGCAAGAATATTGCGGGCATCATCGCTGACGATAACGGTACGCCACGGAGTATTACAGGGAGTTTGCAGATAACCTTTGTCTCCTTTAGCATCCGGAGTCAGCCAGGATTCGAATACCATATTTTTGTCGTCCAGATTCAGGTGCATACATGAGTAATCGATGAGAGCAGCTTCGTGAAGATTGATATATAAACCGTCATCCGTTTTCATCATCAGTGCAGTCTGTACGCCTGTCTGTGAGAAAGGAGTCTGAGAAGAGTTCGGAGTAATGGCTTCTTTCATCAAACCTCTGATTTCTGACAGGCGGGAGATAGTGTAATCATATTCCTGAGTGTCATAGTCGCCCGGTATCCAGTAAGCGATGTGGTCGCCTGCCATTGCAAACTGGGAATGTTCTTCTTTGATGATGAAGTAGTTCAGAGATTTCTGCTGCGGGAATTCGTAGCGGAATCCTAAACCATCGTTGAACAACCGGAAACGGATAAGGATAGAACGGTCGTTCATGGGCTGATACAGCGTGGCTGCCAGTTCGTTATAATGATTGTGGATTTCTTTTTCTTCTCCCCATACCGGTTGCCAAGTTTCGTTGAATGTGGAAGTCTTGACGTCTTTCACTTCGAATCCGTTATAAAGATTAGTCTTTGAATCAAGTTTTGTCAGATCCCGGCGGTCTACCCAGTCGAAATCTGTGCGGGTATTATCTTCTTTCTTTAATTCCAGTCCCAGGGTACTTGGTTTGATAACCGTTTTGCCTTTATAAATCAAGTCGTACGTTGGAGCACCTTCTTTGTTAACCTGGAAGGTCATTACTAGATTTCCATCCGGCGAAGTGAGTTTCTGTTGTGCATTCGCTATAAACGAGATACAGAAAAATGCGATAAGCAAAAGATTCTTTTTCATTTTATTTTTATGGTATTAAATTGTGAGCTAACCTATGTTTTTATTCCTTTTGTTTCGGATATTGCAAATGTAGCGACCGTCTGAACTGAGTTTTCCAATTAGAATAAAAATACAAGTTAGTATAAACTTTATTATTTTGATTTATAGCTAAATAACTGCTTGGGTACTTCGGATAAATATAAGTCGTAGTGAACTTCTTTAAAAGGATAAAAGGTATATCCCACGGCTCGGAAGTGTTAAATCCTTTCCTAATTCTACTTTTTTATCTTCCAATACATTGTATGCAGAAGTATCAGGCAGTATTTCCCGGTAAGTATCCAAACTGATAGTCTGTTCCCGGTCTGTTCCATTCAGGAGAACAACGACTGATTTATCACCCTGTTTCCTTTCGTACGCATAGATACCTTTACTCGGTGCGAAGTGTTTCAGTTTTCCTTTGGCTATAACTTCGTTTCCTTTTCTCCATTGGAGCAGTTTCTTCAGATAAGAGAAAGCTTCATTTTGTAGCGGAGTGCGGTTTGCCGCATCGAAGTAATTATGAGTATCATTTTGCCAGCCGCCCGGAAAGTCACAGCGAAGTAATCCGTCACCGTTGGCTTTATCGGCAGCCATCAGGATTTCTGTTCCGTAATATATTTGTGGAATTCCGCGTGTTGTCAGAAGGAACACTAATGCTTGTTTGTATCGGTTTAGGTTTTTAGTATCCGCTTCCGAACGATAAAAACGGGAAGTGTCGTGATTATCCAGGAAAGTCAATAGATTCATCGGGTCAGCAAAGACGATATCTTGCGACAGGTATTCGTAAAGCCGGCACAGTCCGCCGTTCCAGTCGGTTGTTTCTTCATCAAAAGCCCTGTTCATATGTTCCATCAATGGGAAGTCCATGACAGTGGGCAGGTAGGTGTTTTTAGGATAGGTCAGTTTGCTGTCTTTTTGCCAATAAGAGATAAGTACATTGCTGCCTAACCAGGTTTCGCCTACAATATTGAATTTGGGATATTCTTCGTTCACTGCCTTGCACCAATGAGCCATCATGTCAAAGTCTGCATAAGGGTGCGTATCTTGGCGGATTCCGTTAATACCGGCATACTCTATCCACCAGATACTGCTCTGAATCAGATAAGTAGCTACATGGCGGTTCCGTTGGTTGAAATCCGGCATAACCTGGCTGAACCAACCGTCAACTGCTATTTTCTTTTCGTAATCAGAAGCATACGGGTCTAGTTGGGTGGCAGTCTTAAAACTTGTCTGCACATAGTTGCCTTTGAAGTTGAACCAGTCTTTGGATGGCATATCCTTATATAGATAGTTTTCACTACCGCAGTGGTTGAAAATCATATCCATGACTACTTTCATCCCTTTGGCATGTGCCTGGTCTACAAGGTTCCGGAATTCTTCATTATTCCCAAAGCGGCGGTCTGCCTGATAATAATCAGTGATGGCATAACCGTGGTAAGAGCCTTCCTTCATGTCATTCTCCTGAATCGGATTCAGCCATATGCTCGTCACACCTAAGTCTGCGATATAATCCAGATGCTTTTCTATCCCTTTGAAATCACCTCCATGGCGGGCGAAGGAGTCGTTGCGGTCTACTCTGGCTTCCAACATTCCGGAAATTATATCATTAGAAGAATCACCGTTAGCAAAACGATCCGGCATAATGAGATAAAGCACATCGCTAGAGTTGAAACCTTCTATCTGAGAAGAACCCGGCTTTCTTTCTTTGAGTTCATAAGGAATTACAGTCTGTTTTTTACCTTGTTTCAGAATCATGTTGAATGTCTGCGGGGCTGCTTCCGAGATATTCAGATAGACAATCAGATAATTTGGATTTTCTAGCTTGACAACCTCTTGCAAGGTGATGTCTTCGGAAGAGATACTGACTTCTGCAAATGCTATATGTTCTCCATATAGCAAAACCTGCAACTCCGGATTTTTCATACCTGCCCACCAAAAAGCAGGGACTACTTTTTTTATGACAGTTGCGGCATATACCGGGCTGCAACCAAATAGTAGTACAAGTAAGATTACAAATAGAAAATTCTTTTTCATGGTAACATAGATTTTAAATGTTTGCTCGGCGAACCGATGTTGCAAATGTAGGGGGATAGGGGAAAGCATTTGGGGACTAGAATATAAATATAAATACTTGTGATGCTCATTTTGTTGAAAATGAATGCATTGCTTGTGAAAAGACTATGAGAAAATACAAGTAGGAATTAAAATTATTTTGACCGTCTGTTTCATAATCATTACTATATTCATTATATTTGTGACATCTTTAAAAAGTAACCTATGAGAAATATAGCCTATATCTTAGCTTTTCTTTTAGTTTGTCCGACTTTACTGTTTGCGACACAGACGGATGATAATGCGGCAGTCCTTAAAAGACTGGATGATATTATAAATAAGAAAGAGACTTTTCAGGTTCAGAAAGAGAAAGCTATTGATGCGCTGAAAATGCAGCTCGCTCATTCGGTTGCTCCTGCTGATAAATATCGCTTGTATGGTTCTTTGTTCGATGCTTATCTTCATTATCAGGCAGATTCTGCACTTTATTATATAAACAGGAGACAACAGCTTCTCCCCCAACTGACCCGTCCGGAATTGGCAGATGAGATAATAATTGACCGTGCAACAGTATTGGGAGTGATGGGAATGTATATTGAAGCCATGAAAGAACTGGAGAGCATAAATTCGGAGAAGCTGGACAAACAAACATTACTATCCTATTATCAGACTTATCGTGCCTGTTATGGTTGGCTTGCAGACTATACCACTAATAAAGAGGAAAAGAAGAAATACCTGACAAAGACAGATTTATACAGGGACTCTATCATTGGTATAATGCCGCCCGAAATAAACCGTACGATTGTACTGGCTGAGAAATGTATCGTTACAGGTAAGGCTGATACAGCTTTGGTGATGCTCAGCGACGCGTTGAAGGATGCGGTTGACGAACGTCAGAAAGTCTATATCTACTATACGCTGTCCGAAGCATATGGCATGAAAGGCGATATGGAAAAAGAAGTATATTATCTGATATTGACAGCTATTGCCGATTTGGAATCTTCGGTCAGGGAATATGCTTCATTGCAGAAACTGGCACACTTGATGTATGAACTGGGCGATGTAGACCGCGCTTACAAATATCTGAGCTGTTCGATGGAAGACGCCGTAGCTTGCAATGCCCGCCTGCGTTTTATTGAGGTGACGGAGTTCTTTCCTATTATCGACAAGGCTTATAAACTGAAGGAAGAAAAAGAACGTGTGGTTTCACAGGCAATGCTTGTCAGCGTCAGTCTGTTGTCTTTCTTTCTCCTTATTGCTGTTTTCTATTTGTATCGTTGGATGAAGAAACTGTCTGCCATGCGGCGTGACTTAAGCTTGGCGAACAAACAAATGCAGGCAGTAAACAAAGAACTGGAACAGACGGGGAAAATTAAAGAGGTGTATATCGCCCGCTATCTGGACAGATGCGTCAACTATCTGGATAAGCTGGAAACTTACCGTCGTTCACTGGCGAAGCTGGCTATGGCGTCACGTATTGAAGACTTGTTCAAAGCCATCAAGTCCGAGCAGTTTATCCGTGACGAGCGGAATGAATTCTATAATGAGTTTGATAAGTCTTTCCTGAAACTGTTCCCGAACTTTATTACCGCCTTTAATGAACTGCTGGTAGAAGAAGGGCGCATATACCCGAAATCCGATGAACTGCTGACAACGGAACTCCGCATTTTTGCCCTTATTCGCCTGGGAGTGATAGATAGTAACAAGATAGCCCATTTTCTGGGCTACTCTTTGGCGACTATCTATAATTATCGTAGCCGGATGCGTAACAAGGCTGCCGGTGATAAGGACAGGTTTGAGCAAGATGTGATGAATTTGTAATATGGCATCCGGATAATTTCTTCTTTTTTTTCTACCTTTGTAGACAAATAATCTAAAAATAAATATACTAGAGAATGAAAAAGTTAATCTACACATTGTTCTTTGTCTTTATCTCCGTTGTAGCCAACGGGCAGGCAAAGTACGTATTCTATTTCATCGGGGATGGAATGGGAGTCAATCAAGTAAATGGTACGGAGATGTATCAGGCGGAAATTCAAAATGGCCGTATTGGTGTTGAACCTTTGTTATTTACTCAATTCCCGGTTGCTACTATGGCAACTACTTTCTCTGCTAAAAATTCAGTAACCGACTCTGCTGCTGCAGGTACTGCATTAGCAACAGGCAAGAAGACTTATAATCATGCAATTTCTGTGGGAGAGGACAAGAATGCTATTCAGACTGTAGCAGAAAAGGCAAAGAAAGCTGGTAAGAAAGTTGGTGTAACTACTTCTGTTAGTGTAGATCATGCTACTCCTGCCGCATTCTATGCACATCAACCCGATCGTAATAGATATTATGAAATAGCTTTGGATTTGCCAAAAGCAAATTTTGATTTTTATGCAGGTGGTGGTTTTCTTAAACCGACTACATCTTTTGACAAGAAAGAAGCTCCAAGTATTTTCCCTATTTTTGAAGAAGCCGGATATACAGTAGCACGTGGCTACAATGACTATAAGGCAAAAGCTGCAAAAGCAGAAAAGATGATCCTGATCCAGGAAGAAGGTGCTAATCCATCTTGTTTACCTTATGCTATCGATCGTAAAGAAGGTGATTTGACTTTAGCACAGATTACAGAAAGTGCCATTGATTTTCTTACTAAAGATAATAAGAAAGGGTTTTTCTTGATGGTAGAAGGTGGCAAAATAGACTGGGCGTGTCATGCGAATGATGCTGCTACAGTGTTCAACGAAGTAAAGGATATGGATAATGCTATCAAGGTAGCTTATGAGTTTTATAAAAAGCATCCGAAAGAAACCCTTATTGTCGTTACTGCCGACCATGAAACAGGTGGTATCGTGCTGGGTACAGGAAAATATGAATTGAACCTGAAAGCATTGCAGCATCAGAAACATTCTGCTGACGGACTTTCACAACGTATCAGCGAATTGAGAAAATCAAAAGGCAATAAAGTGACTTGGGAAGATATGAAAACATTCTTGGGCGAAGAAATGGGTTTCTGGAAACAATTCCCTATTTCTTGGGAACAGGAAAAGAAATTACGTGATGAGTTTGAAAAATCATTTGTGAAGAATAAAGTCGTATTTGCTGAAAGTATGTACTCTAAGAGTGAACCGATGGCTGCACGTGCTAAGGAAGTGATGGATGAGATTGCTATGGTAGGTTGGGTAAGTGGCGGTCACTCTGCCGGTTATGTACCTGTATTCGCTATCGGCGCAGGTTCTCAACTGTTTGGAGAAAAGATTGATAACACGGAGATTCCTAAAAGAATTGCGAAAGCAGCCGGATACAAATAAATATCGGTAAAGACATAAAAAAACCGGGAGTCCAAAAACTTCCGGTTTTTTATATATGTTCTTGTCAATTATGCTTTTACACGTCCTACGTAAGAACCATCGCGAGTGTCGATTTCAATTGTTTCACCTTCGTTGATGAACAACGGAACACGTACGGTTGCTCCTGATTCTACAGTGGCAGGTTTCAGCGTGTTGGTAGCTGTATCACCTTTCACGCCCGGTTCTGTATAAGTCACTTTCATTTGAACCTTGATCGGCATATCTGCATAAAGAACAGTTTCAGTAGAAGCGTCAGAAACAACTTCCAATACTGCACCTTCGAGCAGGAAGTCAACCCCGTTAATCAAATCGTGAGCGATAGGGTGTTGGTCGAATGTTTCTTGGTTCATGAAGATATAATCTTCTCCTTCTTTATACAAAAATTGGTACGGACGACGTTCTACGCGTACATCTTCCAACTTTTCACCGATGTTGAAACGGCGTTCAAGAACGTAACCGCTGACTACATCTTTCAGTTTAGTACGCATGAAAGTATTACCTTTACCTGGTTTTACATGCAGGAATTCGATACAGAAATAGAGCTTTCCGTCCATACGGATACAAGTTCCGTTTTTGATGTCTTGA
>ERZ857750.2235-NODE-2235-length-19090-cov-3.496086_pt1 | contig 19090 bp, 10 predicted proteins | sample MGYA00519915_ERZ857750 | MGnify/ENA primary metagenome ERZ857750 (study PRJEB31778, sample SAMEA3449358) | human gut metagenome | biome: human gut; feature: human-associated habitat; material: faeces | place: United Kingdom | collected 2010/2012 ... | reverse complement strand
GGCGGTCGGCATGTGGGCGGCTGTGACGAAAGGCCTTGACCGCCGTGCAAGCATTGTGATCGACAAGGGCCGCTCTATGGCGACGACGCTTATCAACGCGTTTGAGCATCAGCCGGAGTATGAAAACATGTTCATCACCCCGCAGGAGGCGCTCGACCGCTGCACGCAGCGCTCGCTTCTCATTGTGGTGGACACACATTCCACCTCGTTTGTGGAGAGCCAAGAAGTTTTAAAGGCCATTCCGCGCGTGGTCGTCATCGACCACCACCGCATGATGGTGACGCACATTGAAAACGCGATCATCTTTTACCATGAGCCGTACGCCAGCTCGGCTTCCGAAATGGTGGCGGAGCTCGTGCAGTATATCAACAGCTCCGCGCTCAATAAAAAAGAAGCGACGGCGCTGCTTTCCGGCATTATGCTGGACACAAAAAACTTCGTTTTGAAGACGGGCGTGCGCACATTTGAAGCTTCCGCCTACTTAAAGCGCCGCGGCGCCGACACGGTGGAAGTGAAGAAGATGTTTGCAAATTCGCTCGATACCTATAAAGAGCGCTCTCAGCTTGTGGCAGGTGCGGAGGTTTACAAGGGCTGCGCCATTGCGTGCTCCAACTGGGAATTCCCGAACGTGCGTATTGCGGCGGCGCAGGCGGCGGACGAGCTGCTGTCCATTCAGGGCGTGCGCGCGTCGTTCGTCATTTTCCGCGTGGGCAATGAGATTGCCATTTCGGCACGAAGCCTCGGCGACGTGAACGTGCAGATTTTGCTGGAGGAATTCGGCGGCGGCGGTCACCTCAACATGGCGGGCGCGCAGATTAAAAACAGCACCACGAACGATGTGCGCAAGGCACTCATCCGCGTGCTGGACGAAAAGCTTTCCGAAGCGACGAAAAAGAATAACTAATGCGGCAAAGCGGCGCGAAGCCGTTTGACTGCTTTAGCGATAGATTTAAACGATAGGAGATACGACCATGAAAGTTGTACTTTTAGCAGATGTAAAAGGTGTAGGCAAAAAAGGCGAGCTCATCAATGCAGCAGAAGGCTACGCACGCAATTTCCTGCTGCCGCGCAAGCTTGCAAAGGAAGCGAACGCACAGGTGATGAACGAGCTGAAAAACGCCGAGGCCTCCAAGGCATATAAAGTGAAAACCGAGACCGAAGAAGCGCAGCGTATTGCGGAAGCTTTGAAGGACAAGACCGTCCGCGTCACCGCAAAGGCGGGCCAGGGCGGCAGACTGTTCGGCTCCGTCACCGCAAAGGAGATTGCGCAGGAGATTAAAAAGCAGTACGGCTTCGACATCGACAAGCGCAAGATCCACCTCGACACCGACATCAAGGCGTTCGGCGGCTATCACATTGAGGTGAAGCTCTATAACGGCATCACCGCAAAGCTGGCGGTATCGGTGACCGAAGCACAGTAAAAGCCTGATTTCCTTGATGCGCAGCATTAAATTTTGCAATGACTAAAAGTCGTTTACGATTAGAAAATCGTTTTCACTGCGAAGTAATTTTACTCAAAAAGGGTGGTAAAAATGCCGGAAGATAATTTTCAACTGAATACGCCGGCACTGCCCGGAACGGTGATGCCGTTCAGCGCAGAGGCCGAGCAGGCGGTGCTGGGCGCGGTGTTGCTGGAGCCCGACTGTCTCTCGACCGTGGCGGAAATGCTGCCGCGCGCGGACTATTTTTATCAGGTCAATAACCGCACGATTTACAGCGCGATGCTCGATATGTTCACGGCAGGCCAGCCGGTGGACCTCGTCACGCTGCTGGAGCACCTGCGCGAAGAGGAAAACTTCGATGAGGGCAGCGGAAAGGTGTATCTGATGCAGCTTGCGCAGCTTGTGCCGAGCGTCTCGAATGTGGAGCGTTACTGCACCATTGTGCGTGACCGCTACGATTTGCGTATGCTCATTCAGGCGGCGCGCGGCATTTTGGATGACGCCATGGAGGACACCGGCGAAACCTCGCTCCTCTTGGATTCCGCCGAGCAGCGCATTTTTGACATCCGCCAGGGCAAGGCGTTAAAGGGTCTTGAGCGCCTGAACGAAGTGCTGTTTGAGACGTTTGAACGCCTTGACCGCTTGAATTCGCCGGACAAAGACCTGTACCGCGGCATCCCTACGGGTATCCGCGAGCTGGATAACACGATCACGGGCCTGAACCGCTCCGACCTTGTCATCATCGGCGCACGACCCGGCATGGGCAAAACGAGCTTTGCGCTGAACATTGCGCGCCATGCCGCCATCACGGCGGGCAAGCGCGTGGCGTTTTTCTCGCTGGAAATGAGCAAGGAGCAGCTTGCTTCCCGTATCATTTCCACGGAGGCACTCGTCGGCGGCACAAAGCTGCGCACGGGCGACTTGACGGAGGGCGAATGGACGCGCCTTGTGGAGGCGGGCGATATTCTCTCTAAGGCTGATTTGTACCTCGATGATTCCCCGGGCATTACGGTGCCGGAGATGAAAGCAAAAGTGCGTCGTTTAAAAAATGTTGATCTTGTCATCATCGACTACTTACAGCTGATGAACAGTGCAAAGCGCATTGATAACCGCGTGCAGGAAATTTCCGAGATCACGCGAAGCCTCAAGATCATGGCGAAAGAGCTGAATATCCCGGTTGTGACATTGGCGCAGCTTGCCCGTGCGGGTGAAAAGCGGCAGGAGCACCGCCCGGTACTTTCTGACCTGCGAGATTCCGGCTCCATCGAACAGGATGCCGACATCGTGCTGTTCCTGTACCGAGACGCATACTATGCGAACGAATCAGCTTCGCCCGAAGACGTGGACAAAAACAGCGCCGAGGTCATCGTGGCGAAAAACCGTCACGGCGATCTGCGCAGCGTGCCGCTGCACTGGCAGGGTGAGTTCATGCGTGTTACATCGCAGGAAGTTGTGCGTCATGAAAGCTGAGGACATCCTCGCCCGCGTGCGGTATGATCTGCCGGAGACGGGAAAAATTGTCGTGGGGCTTTCCGGTGGGGCGGATTCCGTGCTGCTGACGTATTTGCTTGTACAGAAGTACGGCGCGGAGCGTTTGTTTGCGGTGCATGTGCACCATGGCATTCGGGGGGCGGAAGCCGACCGCGATGCGGAATTTGTGCAGGACTACTGTAAAGCACTTAAACTTCACTGCAAGGTGATCTATAAGGATATCCCCGCGCTTGCGGCCGTAAGCGGCGAGGGCGTGGAGGAATGCGCGCGGCGCGTGCGCTACGCGTGCTTTGCGGAGGAAGCAGGGGAAAACGGGTGCATCGCCACGGCGCACAACGCCGACGATAATGCCGAAACGCTGCTTTTGAACCTGACGCGCGGCATGGGGCCGCACGGCGCGGGGGGCATTCCGCCGCGGCGCGGCAGAATTTATCGCCCGATTTTGAACATTTCCCGCACAGAGGTGGAGCATCTCTGTAAAGTATATCAACTTGACTACGTGACGGACTCCACGAATTTGACGGTGGACTACACGCGCAATAAGCTGCGCCACAGCGTGCTGCCGGTGCTGAAGGATGTAAACCCGCAGATGACGCAGGCGGCGTCCCGCTTTGCGGAGAGCATGCGGTTGCAGAATGAATTTGTGTTTGCGTGCGCGAATGAATTGCTCTGTAAAGCGAAAACGCCTTACGGGTATGACTTGGAAATTTTGCGGAGCGCACACGAGGCGGTGCTGCGCGCGGCACTGGAACTGCTGTTATCGTCTTACGGGCGGCTCTCTTATGAGCACATCTGCAGGGCGGCGAGCTGCGTTTTCATGGGCGGCAGCCTCTCTTTGCCGGGGGACATCGTGCTGGAGGCGAAGCAGGACACACTCACAGTGCGAAAAAACCGGGAGATAAAAGACCAGAATGTGTTTTCTGTTCCGCTGAGAGCGGGCGAAAACGTGCTTCCGAACGGGAAAACGCTGTTTGTGGAGAAAAAAATTCCCGAAAAAGAAGAAATCGACCGGAAAGTTCATAATTTGTTATTCCAAAACTTTTCGGATTGTGATAAAATTACGAATGTTCCGAGAGTACGGACGCGGCGCGCGGGCGATGTTTTCAGACCCGCAGGGCGCGGCGTGACGAAATCGGTCAAAAAAATCCTGAATGAACTGCGCATTCCGGCGGCGGCGCGCAACCGTTTACTGCTGCTTGAAAAAGACGGTGAGATCATCTGGATCGAAGCGGTCGGCGCGGCGGAGGGCTATGCGGCAAAGCCGAATTTCCCGGCACTGGAGCTTACGGTGACGGACACGGCAGGCATAACCCGCATATAAAGCGGAAAGAATTTTGAGGAAAGGGTCATCCGAATGGAAAACACAATGTTAAACGATATCAAAGAAGTCTTGTACAGTGAAGCGTACATCGACAGCATGGTCAAGCGCGTGGGCGCGGAAATTTCCCGCGATTACGCCGATAAAAACCTGCTGCTTGTCAGCGTTTTGAAGGGTTCTGTCGTCTTTATGGCAGACCTTATGCGCGCCATTACGATTCCGGCCCGCATCGATTTCATGTGCGTTTCGAGCTACGGCTCCGGCACGAAGACCTCCGGCGTTGTCAAGATCATCAAGGATCTCGACATCAACCTGAAGGGCTATGATATCGTGATTGTTGAGGATATTCTCGACAGTGGCAAGACGCTGCACTACCTTGTAAACCTTTTGAAAAGCCGCGAGCCGAACAGCATTGAGATCTGCACGCTGTTCGATAAGCCGGAGCGCCGCGAGGTGGAGGTTTACGCAAAATACAAGGGCTGCGATATTCCCGATGCGTTCATCGTGGGCTACGGTCTCGATTTTGATGAGAAGTACAGAAACCTGCCGTTTGTCGGCGTTTTGAAACCTGAAGTCTACGGTGAAGTCTAAGCTTCCGTTTTGATAAAAAAGTTTCTGTTTCTATTTAAGGATACGCTTTGTATCCAATTTGATTTCCGGGAGGTCGGAACTTGAACGGCAACAACAAAAAAATCATTCGCAATCTTTTGATCTACCTCGGCATTCCGATTTTGCTCGTCGTGCTGCTTTTGCTTCTGTTTGACCGCGGGGCAGACCAGACGGGGCTGAAATACTCCGATGTGCTGTCTTACTTTGAAGACGGCAAGGTGAGTGCATACTCGCTGAACCTGGGTACGGGCGAGATGAAGCTGACCGTGACAGAGGACAGCAGCAAAAAGGAATCCGTTGTGCGCTACACGGTGCCGAACGTGAACCTGTTCTACAACGACGTTTCGGACTACATCAAGTCGTATAACGAGGAACATCCGAATAACCGCATGACGCAGGATGTCATCCGCCCGGCGGAGACGAGCTGGCTTGTCAGCCTCATTCCGACGTTGCTGATGATCGCGCTGCTTGTGGCGTTCTGGGTATTCATGATGAAGCGCATGGGCGGCGGCGGAGCCGGAAACCAGATGAATTTCGGCAAAGCGAAAGTCAAGCAGATAAACGACGAAAAGCGCCGCACGACGTTTGCGGACGTGGCGGGCGCGGACGAAGAAAAGGAAGAGCTGCGCGAAATTGTGGAGTTCTTAAAACGTCCGAATAAGTATAACGAGCTCGGTGCGCGCATTCCGAAGGGCGTGCTGCTCGTTGGCCCTCCGGGCACCGGTAAAACGCTTTTGGCGCGCGCCGTTGCAGGCGAGGCCGGCGTGCCGTTCTTCTCCATTTCGGGTTCCGACTTCGTGGAGATGTTCGTCGGCGTCGGCGCATCGCGTGTGCGCGACCTGTTCGACAAAGCTAAGAAAAACCACCCGTGCATCATCTTCATCGATGAAATCGATGCCGTGGGCCGCCAGCGCGGCGCGGGTCTCGGCGGCGGCCACGACGAACGTGAGCAGACGCTGAACCAGCTGCTCGTTGAGATGGACGGCTTCGGCGCGAACGAGGGTGTCATCATGATCGCGGCAACGAACCGCCCGGATATTCTGGACCCGGCTTTGATGCGTCCCGGCCGTTTCGACCGCCAGGTGATGGTGGGCTACCCGGATGTGCGCGGCAGAGAGGATATTCTGCGCGTACACGCAAAGGGCAAGCCGCTTGCACCGGATGTGGACCTTTCCACCATTGCAAAATCCACCGCCGGCTTTACCGGTGCAGACCTTGAGAACCTCTTAAACGAAGCGGCGCTGCTTGCAGCCCGCAAGGACCACAAGTCCATCACGATGGAGGAAATCGAGGAAGCGACGATCAAGGTCGTTGTCGGCACCGAAAAGAAGAGCCGCGTGATGACAAACAAAGAGAAGAAGCTGACCGCGTACCACGAGGCAGGACACGCCATTGCGACGTACTTCTGCGATTCGCAGGACCCGGTGCACCAGATTTCCATCATCCCGCGCGGCATGGCAGGCGGCTACACGATGCACCTGCCGACGGAGGATAAGTCCTACCAGAGCCGCAACGAGATGCGCGAGGAGCTCATCGTGCTGCTGGGCGGCCGTGTAGCGGAAGCCTTGGTGCTTGACGATATTTCCACGGGCGCATCGAACGACATTGAGCGCGCCACGAAGATCGTCCGCGCGATGGTCACAAAGTACGGCATGAGCGACCGTCTTGGTCCGATCACGTACGGTGCGGACAGCAGCAATCCGTTCCTCGGCAAGGAGATGGGTCATGTCTCGAACTATTCCGAGGAAACCGCCGCGGAGATTGACGAGGAGATTAAGTCCATCATCTGCGACGCGTACGATAAGACGAAGAAGGTGCTCTCCGAACACATTGACCTGCTGCACCGTTTGGCGGGTGTGCTGTTTGAGCGCGAAAAGCTGGACGCCGACGAGTTCCTTGACGTGATGAACGGCAAGCTGCTGCCGAGCGCACAGACTGCCGCTGCGGGCATCATCCCGGCAGAAGCGGCAGCGCCGGAAACGACAGAGCTGCCGACCGAAACGCAGACGGAACCGGAAGCGAACACGAACAAATAAATTTTTAACGAAAGGGAATGTGCTCATTTGCATTCCCTTTACGTTTGTTTATGGGCAATCCCGTGCGGGTATTATTTTGCCCGCTTGAGGAAAGGAACATGGTGAATGGCTAAAAAGCAAACCTACGGCAACGACAGCATCAAAAGTCTGAAGGGCGCGGACCGTGTACGTCTGCGTCCGGCGGTCATATTCGGCTCAGACGGTCTCGACGGCTGCGAGCACGCGATTTTCGAGATCCTCTCGAACTCCATTGATGAGGCGCGCCAGGGCTACGGCAAGGAGATTACCGTCACGCGCTATGCCGACCATTCCGTTGAGGTGGAAGACCACGGCCGCGGCATCCCGGTGGATTACAACAAGCGTGAGGAGCGCTACAACTGGGAGCTTGTGTTCTGCGAGATGTATGCGGGCGGCAAGTATAACAACAATGACGGCGGCAACTACGATTACGCGCTGGGCCTGAATGGTCTCGGCCTGTGCGCCACGCAGTATGCCTCCGAATACATGGACGCGGATATTCGCTACGACAGCTTCCGCTATACGCTGCACTTTGAGCACGGTGAGAACGTAGGCGGACTCAATAAGGAGCCTTACGGCAAGAAGGCCACGGGCTCGCGCATCCGCTGGAAGCCGGATATCAAGGTGTTTACGGACATTGACGTGCCGGCGGACTATTACACGGACATCATCAAGCGGCAGGCCATCGTCAACGCGGGCGTGAAGTTTATTTTCAAAAATGAAGTTTCGCCGCGCAAATTCGAGACGACGGAATTCTGCTACGAAAACGGCATTTTAGATCATGTGCGCGAGCTGGTGGGCGAAGATGCGCTGACCTCCGTGCAGTTCTGGCAGTCCGAAAAGCGCGTGCGCGACCGCGAAGACCTGCCGCTTTACAATGTGAAGATCAACGCTGCGGTGGCATTTTCCAACCGCGTGCATTTGGCGGAATACTACCACAACTCGAGTTGGCTGGAATACGGCGGCGCGCCGGACAAGGCCGTGCAGAACGCGTTCGTGTACCAGATTGACGCGTATTTGAAGCAGAACGGCAAGTATAATAAATCCGAAAGCAAAATCAAATTTCAGGACGTGGAGGATTGCCTTGTTATCGTCATGTCCTCGTTCTCCACGATGACCTCCTATGAGAACCAGACAAAGAAGGCCATCAACAACAAGGGTATCCAGGAAGCGATGGTGGAGATGCTCCGCCATAATCTCGAAATTTATTTCATCGAAAACCCCATTGAGGCGGAGAAAATCGGCGCACAGGTGCTTATCAACAAGCGATCCCGCGAGGACGCCGAAAAAACGCGCCTCAACTTAAAGGGCAAGCTGACGGCCAAAATGGATATCACGGGGCGCGTGGCGAAGTTTGTGGACTGCCGCAGCAAGGATGTTTCCGAGCGTGAGATTTTTATCGTGGAGGGCGATTCCGCTCTCGGTGCGGTCAAGCAGGCGCGCGACCCGAACTATCAGGCCGTGATGCCGATCCGCGGCAAAATTCTGAACTGCCTGAAAGCGGATTACGACAAGATTTTCAAAAGTGAGATCATCACCGATCTCATTAAGGTGCTCGGCTGCGGCGTGCAGGTAAAGTCGAAGGCGAACAAGTCCATTGCGTCGTTCGACATCAACGCGCTGCGCTGGAGCAAGATCATCCTGTGCACCGATGCCGACGTGGACGGCTTCCAAATCCGCACGCTGCTGCTGACGATGCTGTACCGTTTGACGCCGCAGCTCATCGAAGAGCACAAGGTGTTCATTGCGGAATCACCGCTTTATGAAATTACGGCGAAGGATAAGACGTATTTTGCGTATAACGAGCGCGAAAAGGACGAGTTTTTGACGCAGCTTGAGGGCCAGAAGTTTACGATTCAGCGCTCGAAAGGTCTGGGTGAAAACGACCCGGACATGATGAACCTGACGACGATGAACCCGAAAACGCGCAGGCTGATTCAGGTGAAGCCCGGCGATGCCGAAATGACGGCGCAGATGTTTGATATCCTGCTGGGCGATAATCTTACGGGCCGTAAGGACTACATTGCGACCCACGGTAGCGAGTACCTCGATGACCTCGATATTTCTTAAAGCTCTGACGAAAGGAAGCGTAAAGCATGGCAAGAAAAAAACAGCCGAAAAGAGAAAATACGCCGAAGATGCAGGGCTTTATTGCGGGCGCGGGTGAAATTCAGGCGCAGGACATCAACGACACGCTGCGGCAGAACTACATGCCGTATGCGATGAGCGTTATTATGTCCCGTGCCATCCCGGAGATTGACGGCTTTAAGCCCTCGCACAGAAAGCTTCTCTATACGATGTACAAAATGAACCTGCTCGGCTCGGCGCGCACGAAAAGCGCGAACATCGTCGGTCAGACGATGAAGCTGAACCCGCATGGCGACAGTGCGATTTACGACACGATGGTGCGTCTTTCCCGCGGTTACGAGGCGCTTTTGCATCCCTATGTAGACTCTAAGGGCAACTTCGGTAAGTTTTATTCCCGTGACATGGCGTGGGCGGCTTCCCGTTATACGGAAGCGCGCCTTGACCCCATCTGCCGCGAGCTGTTCCGCGATATCGACAAGGACACCGTGGATTTTGTCGACAATTACGACAGTACGATGAAAGAGCCAACGCTGCTGCCGGCGGCGTTCCCCTCGGTGCTCGTCAACGCAAACACGGGCATTGCGGTCGGCATGGCGTCGTCCATTTGCCCGTTTAACCTCGCCGAAGTGTGCACCACGGCGGCAGAGCTCATCCGTGACCCGAAGCACGACATTTTTACGACGATGCAGGCGCCGGACTTCCCGGGCGGCGGGCAGATCATTTTCGACCGCGCGGCGATGGAGCAGATCTACAAAACAGGCCGCGGCAGCATCAAGGTGCGCTCGCGCTACACGTATGATAAATCCGCAAACTGCATCGATATTACCCAGATCCCGCCGACGACGACCATTGAAGCCATTGTGGAAAAGGTCATCGACCTTGTGAAGCAGGGCAAGGTGAAGGAAATCATCGATATTCGAGACGAGACGGGTCTGGACGGACTCAAGATCACGATCGACTTGAAGCGCGGCGCAGACCCCGACAAGCTGATGCAGCGGTTGTTCCGCATGACGACGCTGGAGGACAGCTTCTCCTGCAATTTTAACGTGCTCATCGCGGGCATTCCGCGTGTGCTGGGTGTGCGTGAGCTCTTTGAGGAGTGGACGGCGTTCAGAATTGAATGCGTCCGCCGCAGAACGCACTACGACCTCACGAAGAAGAAAGAGAAGCTGCATCTGCTCTACGGCCTCAAGGCAATCTTACTCGACATTGATAAAGCCGTGCGCATTGTGCGTGAGACCGAGGAAGAAAGCGAAGTTGTGCCGAACCTCATGATTGGCTTTGGCATCGACGAAATTCAGGCCGAATATGTAGCGGAAATCCGTTTGCGCCATTTAAACCGCGAGTTCATCTTAAAACGCACCGAAGAGGTGAACAGCTTAGAGGAAGAAATTCGTGACCTTGAGGCAATTTTGGCCTCAAAAACGCGCATTAAGACGATTATTGTGCGCGAGCTGAATGAAATCGCGCAGAAGTACGGCCAGCCGCGCCGCAGCCATATTTTGTACGCGGAGGAAATTGCCGAAGAAGAGCCCGTGGAGACTGTACCGGATTACCCGGTGAACCTGTTTTTCACGAAAGAAGGCTACTTTAAGAAGATCACCCCGCTTTCCCTGCGCATGGGCGGCGACCAGAAATTAAAAGATGGAGACGAGATCGCCCAACAGATGGAATCGACAAACGCGGCGGAGCTTTTGTTCTTCTCCGACAAAGCGCAGGTCTATAAGCTGAAAGCGGCGGATTTTGCCGACACCAAAGCGAGCGTGATGGGCGAATATGTGCCTGCGCGCGTGCAGATGGACGAGGGCGAAAGCGCTGCGTACATGGCTGTAACGACCGACTTCAAGGGCTATATGCTGTTTGTTTTCGATAACGGCAAGGTCGCCAAGGTGGAACTCTCCGCGTACTACACGAAGACGAACCGCAGAAAGCTCATTAACGCGTATTCCGACAAGGCCCCGCTTGCGGCGGCGCTGCAAATTTTGGAAGACTGCGATGTGCTGCTGACGTCCTCAAGCGGCAGACGACTGCTCATGAACACGGCGCTCATCGCCCCGAAGACGACAAAGAGCACACAGGGCGTGGCGGTGATGAACCTGAAAAAAGGCCAACGCATTACGGACGCGCATATCTACCAAGAAGACGAGCTGCAGAACCCGTCGCGGTACAGAAAGAAGATTCCGGCGCTCGGCGCACTGCCGAACGGAGAGGAGGGCGGCGAGCAGATTTCGCTGTAAAAAATCAGCCCTCCGGCAAGACCGTTTGGCGTTCCGTTTGTGCAGGCGTGTGGCCTGCGCGGCGGAGCGTTCAGTCCTACTGAAGGGCGGGCAGCATACAGTCCGCACCATGGACTGCGCCGCCCGCCCGGGAAAGACCCCGCTCGTGTGACGCGAAAGTGCGGTTTTGCCGCACGGTCCGTTTTGGTGCGCACAAACGCCTGACTGTGACTGCCTTGGTATCAGTATGGACGTAGGACGGCGGAATATGCAGGAAAAAAGCAAAAAATCCTGTTGCAAAATCCCGCTTTGTATGGTATCATAATTAAGCTACGAATAAAATTAGCGTTAAGTCTCTTGAAGAGGAGGTAAAATATATGGGTGCTGTTGAAATTATTTTCGGTATCGTTCTGCTTCTTTTCGCACTGGCGATCATCGTTGTCGTACTGTTGCAGGAAGGCCATCAGCAGAGCCTCGGCGCGATTACCGGCGGCGCGGATACGTTCCTTTCCAAGAATAAGGCGCGTTCCATGGATGCGTTCCTTGCTCGTTGGACAAAGTTCATTGCGATCGGCTTCTTTGTGCTGGTCCTTGTGATCAACATCATTATGTATTTCACAAAGTAAGTCAATACTTGCGGAAATGCGCCTCGCTTTTCGATGGGTCTCCATTCGGAATGCGGGGCTTTTATTTTTATAAATCAGGCTTTAGGAGGGAATATCATGTTTGAAGAGATTGAACGCCTCACCCGCGCGCTGTGCGCAGAGCACGGCACATCCGGCTGTGAGGGCGACGTGTTCAAAGTTGCGAAAAAGGAGCTTGGCTTCTGCAAAGAGGTGTGTGAGAACGAGCTTGGCGGTGTTGTGGGCATTTTCGGCGATTTGAGTTCTAAGCGCCGCATTTTGCTGGACGCGCACATTGACCAGATCGGTATGATCGTGACGGACATTGACGAAAACGGCTTTCTGCATGTGACGAATGTGGGCGGTGTGGACCGCCGCACGCTGCCGGGCAGCCCCGTTACCGTGTACGGCACGGAGACCGTCACGGGCATCGGCTGCACGCTGCCGCCGCACCTTGCAAAGGGTGAGGATAAGATAAAGCCCGTTGCGGAGCAGTGCATTGACTTAGGGCTTCCGAAAGAAGAAGTGGAGAAGCTCGTCGCTGTCGGCGACCGCGCCGCGCTGACGCGCCCGCTGAAAAAGCTCATGGGCAACCGCATCACGGGCACGGCGCTCGACGACCGTGCGGGCTGCGCGTGCGTCATCCGCGCCGCACAGCTTGCAAATGAACAGAACCCCGATTGCTGCGTTATGGTGCTGTGCTCCACAAAGGAGGAGGTCGGCGGGCAGGGCGCGCAGGTCTCTGCGTATGCACTTGAGCCCACCGAGGCCATTGCCGTGGACGTTTCATTCGCAAAGCAGCCGGACGCGGAGAGCATGCTTACCGCGGAGCTCGGTAAAGGGCCGATGATCGGCTTCTCCGCGGCGCTGGACAGAAAAATCAGCAAAAAGCTTGTCGAGCTCGCAAAGCGCGAGAATATCCCGTATCAGCTGGAAGCCATGGGCGGCAGAACGGGTACGAACTGCGACGAGATCAGCACCACCCGCGGCGGCGTGCGCACGGGGCTCATCTCCGTGCCGCAGCGCAACATGCACACCCCGGCGGAGGTCTGCGATTTTGAGGATATGGAGAACATCGCAAAGCTCATCGCGGCGTATATCACGGATAAGGAGGCGCAGCCGAATGCTTAACTATGAAATTCTGGAAAAGCTTACCCGCACCATCGGTGTTTCCGGCGAGGAAGACGATGTGCGCAGCGTGATCTTAAGTGAAATTGAGCCGTATGCGGACGAGATTCACATTTCGCCGCTCGGCAACATTCTGGCGTTTAAAAAGGGCGAAAAGCGTCCCGAGAAGAAGCTGATGCTCTGCGCTCACATGGACGAAGTGGGCTTTGTCATCACAAACATTACGGAAAACGGCCTTTTGAAGTTCACGACGGTCGGCAATATCCGCCCGGAGGTGCTCTCCGGCCGCGATGTGCTGGTGGGCGGCAAAACGCCGGGTGTCATCTGCGCAAAGCCGGTGCATTTGCTCAAGGGCGATGAATTTGAAAAGCCCGTGCCCGTGAACGAACTCGCCATCGACATCGGCGCAGATACACGTGAGCAAGCCGAGACATTGGTGCAGATTGGCGACAACGCGTGCTTTGTGCCGTTCTTTGAGCACGTGCACGGTACGGTGAAGGCGAAGGCGCTCGATGACCGCGTGGGCTGCTTTGCGCTCATCACGCTGATGCAGCGCCCGCTCGAATACGACACGTATTTCGTCTTCTCCACGCAGGAGGAGATTGGCCTGCGCGGCGCGGGCACGGCGGCGTATATTCTGGAGCCCGATGCGGCGCTTGTACTGGAGGGCACGACGGCGGGCGATATTCCCGGCGTGAGCCCGACGGACGCAGCGTGCAAAATGGGCGGCGGCGCAGTCATTTCCCTTACGGATATGCGCACCGTTTACCCGAAGGATTATTTCCGCCGCGCGATGGCGCTCGGTAAAGAAAACAATATTCCGGTGCAGCCGAAGACCGTGCGCGCCGGCGGCACAGACGCGGGCACCATTCACGTTTCCCGCGGCGGCGTGAAGACGCTGACGATCTCGCACCCGTGCCGCTATATCCACAGCGCGATCGCGATGACGACCGAAAAGGACATAGAGGCGGTCATTGACCTGATGGCGCTGATGATGGCGGAAATTTCCGGCGGCAAGCTGTAATGATCCGTCTTGCGAAAAATTTAGAAGCGCTCTCTGTGCCGTGCGGAAGCTCACCGTTTGGCTGCCAGATCCGGTCTAAAGCGCAGGCGTATGGCTTCCATCAGTCGTTCGCGCAGTTTTGGACGGACGGGGAAGCCGCCTACGGAAAAACGGACGGCTCTGTCTGCATTGCGGGGGAGATCACCGACGCGGACGAGGCGCGCGCGTTTTTGCGTGCGGTGGGCACAAATGAAGTCGTGTGCAGCGCGGAGAATGCCGAAAAGCTGGGGCTAAACATCACCGAAAGCGGCGCGATTTTGCAAAAGGCGCTGCGAAATGAGACTGTGCATCCTGCGGAGGAAATTTCTCCGAGAGAGATTTATGCTGTGCTGAAAGCAAACGGCATGGTGGGGGAGTTCGAGCCGTTTTACCTCGATTTATCCCACCGCATGCGGCATGGCACGGTGCGCTGCGCGGGTGTTTCGGCAGATGGGAAGACCGTCGCCGTGGCTGCAGCGGTGCTCGGCGAAAGCGCGAGCCTCATTTCTGCTGTGGCGGTGCTGCCGAAATTTCACCGCAGGGGGCTTGGCACGGCGGTTGTCCGAAAAATGGAGCGAATGCTGCCGAGCGGCACGGTGTATATCCTGCGCGAAGAAAGCAAAAACGAGGCGTTTTATGACGCTTTGGGCTATAAACCGTGCGGCGCATGGGTGCAGGGAAAATTATGCAATTAAAATAATTCAGATAAAGGAAGGCTTTTGCGTTTGCGAAAGCGGGTTTACTATGTACGAGTTTTTTAAAATTGATGACCGCGTGCTGAAGGCGGCGGAGGAAGCGGAGCAGAAGGCTGCGCCGTACCTTGCGAAAATTTCCGAAACACAGCGGTATAATCAGGAGAAGATGCAGGCTGCGTTCATGCAGGCAGGTGTCAGCGAGAGCCACTTTGTGGCAACGACAGGCTACGGCTATGGCGACCGCGGCCGCGACGTGCTGGACGAAGTGTACGCGCGTGCCCTCGGCGCGGAGGACGCGCTGTGCCGCTATAATTTTGTCAGCGGCACGCATACGCTTACCGTAGCGCTTTTTGGCGTTCTGCGCCCGGGCGACACGATGCTGAGCGTTACCGGCATGCCGTATGATACGCTGCGTGGCGTGATCGGCATTACGGGCGACGGCAATGGCTCATTAAAGGAGTTTGGCATAAACTACGAGCAGCTTGACCTGCTGCCGGACGGCACGCCTGATTATGACGGCATGGAGACGGCCATCACGCCGAAGCACCGCATGGTGTACATTCAGCGCTCCCGCGGGTACAGCCTGCGCCCGTCCCTGACAGTGGAGGAGATCGAGCGCATTGTAAAGATCGCAAAGCGCCGTGCGCCGGACTGCATTGTCATGGTGGATAACTGCTACGGCGAGTATGTGCAGAAAATGGAGCCGACGGCTGTGGGCGCAGACCTTATGGCGGGTTCGCTCATCAAAAATCCGGGCGGCGGCATTGCGCCGACGGGCGGCTACATTGCGGGCCGCCGCGACCTTATTGAAAGCTGCGCGTATCGCCTGACGACCCCGGGTACGGGTCGTGAGATCGGCTGCACGCTTGGCAACAACCGCGAGCTTTTCATGGGCACGTTCCACGCGCCGAACGTCACGGGTGAAGCCTTAAAGACCGCTGTGTTCACGGCGGCGCTGTTTGAGGGCTTCGGCTTTGACGTGACCCCGCGCTACGATGAGCCGCGCGCGGATATTATTCAGGCGGTGCAGCTGCGCGAGCGCGAGGCGCTGTGCGCGTTTATCCGCGGCATTCAGCAGGGCGCGCCGGTCGATTCCTTCGTTGTGCCGGAGCCGAGCCCCATGCCGGGCTACGACTGCGACGTCATCATGGCGTCCGGCTCGTTCACGTTTGGCTCGTCCATTGAGCTTTCTGCGGACGCACCGCTGCGTGAGCCGTTTGCGGCATGGATGCAGGGCGGTGTGAACTTCAACAGCGGCCGCCTCGGTGCGATTTTGGCGGCACAGTCCATGCTGAACGCGGGCTTTTTGAATCTCTAAATTATAAATTTTCGGCGGCAGGCTTCGGTTTGCCGCTTTTGTTGTCAATTTATCCGGAAGATAAAACTTTTATCTTTCTTTTTGAATTAAACCGTGCTATACTTTTTTTAACAACTTTTAGGGGGGTTACCATGAGAGACAGAAAAAAGGCGCAGGCTTTGGCGCACGAGCTTGTTTCCAAAATGACGATAGAGGAACGCGCTTCACAGCTGAAATTTGATGCGCCGCCCGTTGAACGGCTGGGCGTTCCGGCGTACAACTGGTGGAACGAAGCGCTGCACGGCGTGGCGCGCGCCGGCACGGCGACGATGTTTCCGCAGCCCGTTGCCATGGCGAGCATGTTTGACCCGGAGATGATCCGAAAAATCGGCGATGTCGTTGCGACGGAGGCCCGCGCGAAGTATAACGAAGCTTCTAAGCACGGCGACCGCGATATTTATAAGGGCCTCACGTTCTGGTCGCCGAATATCAACCTGTTCCGCGACCCGCGCTGGGGCAGAGGGCAGGAAACGTACAGCGAAGACCCGTACCTCACGGCGCAGCTCGGCGTGGCGTACATCAAGGGCTTGCAGGGTGACGGGAAATATTTGAAGGTCGCGGCGTGCGCGAAGCACTATGCTGTGCACAGCGGCCCGGAGGCCATTCGCCACGAATTTGACGCCGAGGTGAGCCAAAAGGATTTGTGGGAGACGTATCTGCCCGCGTTTGAAGCCGCTGTGAAAGAGGGCGAAGTGGAGGCCGTGATGGGCGCATACAACCGCACGCTCGGCGAGCCGTGCTGCGGCAGTGACCTGCTCATCCGCAAAATTCTGCGCGGCAAGTGGGGCTTTCAGGGACACTTTGTCTCCGACTGCTGGGCGATTTCCGATTTTCACCTGCACCACCACATCACGACCACCGCGCCGGAATCCGCTGCGCTCGCCATTAAGATGGGCTGTGACGTAAACTGCGGCAACACATATCTGCATTTGCTGCGCGCGCTCGAGGACGGGCTCATCACCGAGGACGACATCACGACGGCGGCGGAGCGGCTCTTTACCACGCGTTTTATGCTCGGCGAGTTTGACGAAAACTGCGAATACAACTCCATTCCCTATGAGGTCGTGGAGTGCCCGGAGCATTTGGCGCTCAGCGAGGAAGCCGCGCGCAGAAGCGTTGTGCTGCTGAAAAACGACGGCATTTTGCCGCTTGATAAAACGAAAATCAAGACGATCGGCGTCATCGGCCCGAATGCGAACGACCGCATGGCGCTCATCGGCAACTACCACGGCACGGCGTCAAGATATATCACGGTGCTGGAGGGCATTCAGGACTATGTAGGCGACGATGTGCGCGTGCTGTACGCCGAGGGTTGCCACCTCTATAAAGACCGCGTGGAGGGGTTGGGCCTGCCCGGCGACCGCCTTTCCGAAGCCGAGACCGTGGCGGAGCACAGCGACGTTGTGGTGCTGGTGACGGGCCTCAATGAAAATCTTGAGGGCGAGGAGATGGACCAGAGCAATTCTGTCGGCTCCGGCGACAAGGCGAATTTGCTGCTGCCCGCGCCGCAGAGAAAGCTGATGGAGATTGTCGCGAAGACCGGCAAGCCCGTCATTCTCATCAACATGACCGGCAGCGCCATGGATTTGCGCTTTGCGCAGGAAAGCTTCTCCGCCGTAGTGCAGGGCTGGTATCCGGGTGCACGCGGCGGCAAGGCGATTGCGGAGCTTTTGTTCGGCAAGTATTCCTTCAGCGGCAAGCTGCCCGTGACGTTTTATAACGACTCCGACGAGCTGCCCGCGTTTACGGATTACGCGATGGAAAACCGCACGTACCGCTACTTTACGGGCGGCGTGCTGTATCCGTTCGGCTATGGCCTCACTTACGGTAAAACGGAAGTGACGAAAGCCGAAATGCGTGATGACGGCGAGCACTATACGATTACGGCGACGGTCAAAAATGAGGGCTGTGCCGTGCATGAGATTTTGCAGGTCTATGTGCGTGACAATGAATCAGAATTCGCGGTGCGCAACCACAGCCTTTGTGCGTTTAAGGCGGTTTCACTCGGTGCAAATGAGACGTGTGACGTCGAGATCACCGTGCCGAAGACCGCGCTTGAAATTGTGGACGACACCGGCACGCGCCGCGTAGACAGCCGCAGTTTCACGTTCTTCGTCGGCACCTCGCAGCCGGATGACCGCAGCGCGGAGCTGCTTGGTACCCGCCCGGTTGCGGTAGAACTCAAGCTGTAATAAAGTAAATGCAAACGACCCTTTCGCGGCAATCTGCCCACCGAAGGGGTCGTTTTGTCTGTGATTTTTTAAGGCTTTCCATTTACAAAATTTACCGAAAGTTGTATACTGATACTGCTATTTTTTAATTCGGAAAGGCAAAAGTATGGCTGCGGATATAAAGAAAAACGATGATTTTTCAAAGGGACCGATTTCCAAAACGGTCCTGCGCCTTGCGGTGCCGATGGTGCTGGCGCAGTTTGTGAACGTCTTATATAATATCGTAGACCGCATGTATATCGGGCATATTTCCGATACATCGGTGGATGCGCTGACGGGCGTCGGCGTGACGTTTCCGATTTTACTGATGGTGACGGCGTTTGCAAATTTATTCGGCTCGGGCGGTACGCCGTTGTTTTCTATGGCGCGCGGTGCGGCACAGCAGGGCGGCGAAGAGGGCGAAAAGCAGCGTGAGCGTGCCGCAGACGTGATGAACAACACGTTCTCGATGCTCGTCATTACGGGCGTAATTTTGTGCATTGTGGTGCTGCTCCTCAAAAAGCCGGTGCTGTATCTCTTCGGCGCGAGCGACGCGACGTACCCTTATGCGGACAGCTATCTTTCGGTTTACATGCTCGGCAGCGTATTCATGATGGTCTCGCTTGGCATGAACGGGTTCATCAATGCGCAAGGCTTTGCGAACCGCGGCATGCTGACGGTCGTTATCGGCGCAGTGGTGAACATTGCGCTTGACCCGCTGTTTATTTTTGTGTTCGACATGGGCGTACAAGGTGCCGCTATCGCCACCATTATTTCGCAGGCGTTATCATCGGTGTGGGTCCTGTGGTTTTTGATG
>ERZ857750.2210-NODE-2210-length-19286-cov-25.632884_pt1 | contig 19286 bp, 13 predicted proteins | sample MGYA00519915_ERZ857750 | MGnify/ENA primary metagenome ERZ857750 (study PRJEB31778, sample SAMEA3449358) | human gut metagenome | biome: human gut; feature: human-associated habitat; material: faeces | place: United Kingdom | collected 2010/2012 ... | reverse complement strand
AGAGTCCCAGATACGATGGATTTTTATTTGAGCATTTAAGAAGATATCATGGAACGAAAATTGTTGCGTTTATACAGGAAATAGCATCCGATAGAGATGACAGTGAGTATTCTTTGAGTGATGAAATCACGCTGCTTAACCGGGCCGATATGTTTATTTTTGCCTCAGCTGCGCTGCGGGATTACTATATCGCGAATGGATTAAAAGAAAAACCTTATCTGATTCAGAATATATCTGATTATATGACAGACATTTGCGCAAATGAGCATAAAAATAAAAAACTATATATCATGGCGGAAACGAGTCAAAATGACTATCTATTGAACAATTTGAATATAGAGGTGGTGCAATATGATGAGTACCACGTCACTGAATCTATACTTAGATTGTCAGACGGAGGCTTTGGCTTAATATGGGATACTGACGAGCAGGCACTCGGACTTTATATGGCTGCAGGAATCCCGGTAATAGTTAAAAAAGGGCTGTCCTGTGAAAAGTATGTGAAAGATAATGAAATAGGAGCAGCAGCGACAGATTTTGAAGATGTATACCGGATAGCTGTATCAGAATCGGAAGATAAATTGAGTCAATACTACGCAAATGTCAAAAAACTGCAAAATTTGTTCATAAATGGAATATATACCAGAAAATTATTGCTGGATACCTTGATTTTGTGTGGAGAAAGGCTATAATTTGGCGGTATATAAATGTTTTAATACGATTTTAGATACACCTAGGAGTTTATATTTATAGTGTAAAAGAGGAAAACTATAGTTATATCCGGATGAAAGAGGATTAGGAAACAGATAATCCAAGTATCCGGATTCATGTGAATAAGGAGAGACTATATGAATAAGAAGAAGGTTGACAGTATTTTAAAAGGTATAACCGCAGCAGGAATTGCTATGGGTGGAGTCAGCTCTATCCAGGGTGCTGATATGGTTATGGCTGCAATTAATGAATCGGCAGCAGATTCCAATTCATTAGTTGACGCAGGCTCTTTGTCTGAGAGCGAGAGGACAGAATATAGCGAGAGTACAACACAGAGCATGAGTGAAAGTGCATCAGAGAGTACTAGCGAGAGCGTTAGTGTAAGTGAAAGTACCAGTGATAGTTCAAGCGACAGCGAAAGTGTTAAGCAGAGTGATGCAGAACAGCAGAGTGGTGATAATGTTGTAGCGGCTGCATATACAGATGATGCAGAACAGGATACGGCTGTTTATGCTCGAATGAGTGGAATGCCGCAGCTTGCAAGTAATGATACATATAGAGATGATTGTGTATCAGATCAGGTACATCATGTGACTAAGATTACGGCAAGTAATTATTCGCAGTATAAGGGGTATACATGGTATGGAGCAAAGTACAATTTAATCCAAACAAAGGATAATCATTCATATGGAAAATGGGAAAATTCGAGTTGTAAATATAGAATTCGAAATTCTTATACGGATAAATGGGAATATTTTAATGACTTTGATTCTGGAACATTTAATTGGACAACTGGCCGGAATGGGAAAAACAATTCTCAAAAAGGTGAATTGTATATATGTGACGGAAATGCGTTTGTATTAAAAGTGTCTGATAATGAATGGGTAGAATTTAGAAGTAGTAGTACAGGTGGAGTACATACGTATAAATACGCATATAAGCATGGGGATTCCATTGATTTACTGGATGATGCAGATCCAAACTATGAGAAGAGTGAATCAGTAAGAATATCAGAGAGTTTAAGTGTTAAGGCAAGTACATCAGCAAGCACCAGTGCCTCAACAAGTGCAAGCACATCAGCAAGTACGAGTGCCTCAACGAGTGCAAGCACGTCGGCAAGTACGAGTGCTTCAATTAGTGCAAGTACAAGTGCAAGCACATCAGCAAGTACTAGCGCATCGACAAGTGCAAGTACCTCAGCAAGTACGAGTGCCTCAACAAGCGCAAGTACATCAGCAAGCACCAGTGCCTCAACAAGTGCAAGTACATCAGCTAGCACCAGTGCATCAACAAGTGCAAGTACATCGGCAAGTACAAGTGCCTCAACAAGTGCAAGTACAAGTGCTTCAACAAGTGCAAGCACATCAGCAAGTACCAGTGCCTCAATGAGTGCAAGTACATCGGCAAGTACAAGTGCCTCAACAAGCGCAAGTACCTCAGCAAGTACAAGTGCCTCAACAAGCGCAAGCACATCAGCAAGTACGAGTGCATCAACGAGTGCAAGTATCTCAGCAAGCACCAGTGCCTCAACAAGTGCAAGTATCTCAGCAAGTACGAGTGCATCGACAAGCGCAAGCACATCAGCAAGCACAAGTGCATCGACAAGCGCAAGCACATCGGCAAGCACCAGCGCCTCGACAAGTACAAGTGCCTCAATAAGCGCAAGTACATCGGCTAGCACAAGTGCCTCAACAAGTGCAAGTACCTCAGCAAGTACGAGTGCATCAACGAGTGCAAGTACTAGTGCCTCAACCAGCGCAAGCACCTCAGCAAGCACAAGTGCATCAACGAGTGCAAGTACCTCAGCCAGCACGAGTGCATCGACAAGTGCAAGTACCTCAGCAAGTACCAGTGCCTCAACAAGTGCAAGCACCTCAGCAAGTACGAGTGCCTCAACGAGTGCAAGTACCAGTGCCTCAACCAGCGCAAGCACCTCAGCAAGCACAAGTGCATCAACGAGTGCAAGTACCTCAGCCAGCACCAGCGCATCAACAAGTGCAAGTACATCAGCTAGCACCAGCGCATCGACAAGTGCAAGTACCTCAGCAAGTACAAGTGCATCAACAAGTGCAAGTACATCAGCTAGTACTAGCGCATCGACAAGTGCAAGCACCTCAGCAAGTACCAGTGCTTCGACCAGCGCAAGTACCTCAGCCAGCACCAGCGCATCAACAAGTGCAAGTACATCAGCTAGTACTAGCGCATCGACAAGTGCAAGCACCTCAGCAAGTACCAGTGCTTCGACTAGCGCAAGTACATCAGCAAGCACAAGTGCATCAACCAGCGCAAGCACATCGGCAAGTACAAGTGCATCAACAAGTGCAAGTACATCGGCAAGTACCAGTGCTTCGACCAGCGCAAGTACCTCAGCTAGTACGAGTGCATCGACAAGTGCAAGTACATCGGCAAGTACAAGTGCCTCAACAAGTGCAAGTACATCAGCAAGTACAAGTGCCTCAACCAGCGCAAGTACATCGGCAAGCACCAGCGCATCGACAAGTGCAAGCACATCAGCTAGTACCAGTGCTTCGACCAGCGCAAGTACCTCAGCAAGTACCTCAGCGAGCACCAGTGCCTCAACAAGTGCAAGTACATCGGCAAGTACCAGCGCATCGACAAGTGCAAGCACCTCAGCAAGTACAAGTGCATCAACAAGTGCAAGTACCTCAGCAAGCACCAGCGCCTCAACAAGTGCAAGTACCTCAGCAAGTACGAGTGCTTCAACAAGCGCAAGTACATCAGCAAGTACTAGTGCATCGACAAGTGCAAGTACCTCAGCGAGCACCAGTGCCTCAACAAGTGCAAGTACATCGGCAAGCACTAGTGCATCGACCAGCGCCTCAATAAGTGCAAGTACATCGGCAAGCACAAGTGCATCAACAAGTGCAAGTACTTCAGCAAGTACCAGTGCCTCAACAAGTGCAAGTACCTCAGCTAGTACGAGCGCCTCAACCAGCGCAAGTACCTCAGCCAGCACAAGCGCATCAACCAGCGCAAGCACCTCAGCAAGTACAAGTGCCTCAACAAGTGCAAGCACCTCAGCAAGTGCCAGTGCCTCAACAAGTGCAAGTACCTCAGCAAGTACTAGCGCATCGACAAGTGCAAGCACCTCAGCAAGTACAAGTGCATCGACCAGCGCAAGTACCTCAGCAAGCACAAGTGCCTCAACAAGTGCAAGTACCTCAGCAAGTACGAGTGCCTCAACAAGTGCAAGTACATCGGCAAGTACGAGTGCTTCAACCAGCGCATCGACAAGTGCAAGTACCTCAGCAAGTACGAGTGCCTCAACAAGTGCAAGTACCTCAGCAAGTACTAGCGCATCGACAAGTGCAAGTACCTCAGCAAGTACAAGTGCATCAACAAGTGCAAGTACCTCAGCAAGCACAAGCGCCTCAACCAGCGCAAGTACATCGGCAAGTACCAGCGCATCGACAAGTGCAAGCACCAGTGCATCAACAAGTGCAAGTACATCAGCAAGCACAAGTGCCTCAACCAGCGCAAGTACAAGTGCATCGACAAGTGCAAGTACTTCAGCAAGTACAAGTGCCTCAACCAGTGCAAGTACCTCAGCAAGCACCAGCGCATCGACAAGTGCAAGCACATCAGCAAGTACCAGTGCATCGACCAGCGCAAGTACCTCAGCAAGCACAAGTGCCTCAACCAGTGCAAGCACCTCAGCAAGCACCAGCGCATCGACAAGTGCAAGCACATCAGCAAGTACCAGTGTTTCGACCAGCGCAAGTACATCAGCAAGCACCAGCGCATCAACAAGTGCAAGTACATCGGCAAGTACATCGACAAGTGCAAGCACATCAGCAAGTACAAGTGCATCAACAAGTGCAAGTACCTCAGAAAGCACAAGTGCATCAACAAGCGCAAGCACATCGGCAAGCACCAGTGCCTCAACAAGTGCAAGTACATCGGCTAGTACTAGCGCATCGACAAGTGCAAGCACATCAGCGAGTACCAGTGCTTCGACCAGCGCAAGTACACCAGCAAGCACCAGTGCCTCAACAAGTGCAAGCGCCTCAGCAAGTGAAAGCGCCTCAACAAGTGCAAGCACCTCAGCAAGCGAGAGTGCCTCAACCAGCGCAAGTGAGTCAGAGAGCACCTCAGCAAGTGAGAATGCATCAACAAGTGCAAGTGAGTCAGAGAGTATATCAGCAAGTGAGAGTGCATCAATCAGTGTAAGTGAATCAGCAAGCACTAGTGAATCACTCAGCACAAGCGAGAGCATCAGCACAAGCACAAGTCAGAGTCAGTCAACTGCAAATGTAGTACCGACACCGGCTCCAACTCCTGCACCGGCAGTAGATAATGCTCCTGCACCTGCAGCAACTATCACACCGGCTGCTACACCTCTTGCAGCAGCTACACCGGTAGCTCCAGCAGCGCCTGCACCGGCGGCACCAGCAGCTCCGGCAGCACAGAATACACCAATTCAGGATGCACAGGTTCCTCTTGCAGTAAATGAGGAAGACGATAATCTTCAGAACATCGAGGATGAGGATACACCTCTTGCAGCAGGCGGAACAGCCAAGGACGGTATCAAAACATGGTGGTGGTGGATTGCAGCAGCAGTTGCAGCTATCACAGGAAAGGGTGTCTATGATAACCGCAGAAGAAAACCGGCAAAGAGCGACGATTCAGAGGATAATTCTGATGAGAAATAAATAATCAATAGCAATACTAAGAATATTGTTTTATAATGTTAGTGGCCATCTGTTATGGATGGTCACTAATACTATTCAAAGGAAGAGGAAATCATTGAAAGAGAAGAGACAAAAAGAACATGTATTATTGTATAAGATATTATATTCTCTGATAATAATGCTTGTATATATGATAGGAAGAAATATCCCATTATATGGAATAGATCTGAAAGCATATGAGGATGTGAGTGTTGATGCACAATCTATTTTGCTTCAGGCATTATCAGGAGATATGAAAAACTGTTCATTGTTTATTCTGGGATTGTGGCCATATATGATTGCTTCAATACTTGCAGTGTTACTGGTAGCAATAATATCTTTAGACAGTTCCCGAAAGATATCTCCAAGAAAACTTAATATATGGACACTTTTTTTTATGATGGTAATTGCATTTATCCAGGCATATCATAGGGTTCAGACATTTGTATACAGGGATATGGATGCGCAGATGCTGTTGATTACAAAGGTAATTGTGTTTATACAGCTTATAGCAGGTATGCTTATAGTAGTGTATATGTGTGATAGAACCACGAAATATGGTATTGGTGGTCGCATGAGTGTATTCATGATAAATATTGTGGATGGAATGATGAATATGTTTGCAGGACAGAAAGCAGACAGAATGATTTTGCCAATAATTATCGGTGTTGTTGAGATTGCTATTATGATTATAATAGAAACAACTGAAAAGAGAATAGCAGTACAGAGAGTTTCCATAAACAATATTTATGCAGATAAGAATTACCTGGCATATAAGTTAAATCCTGTTGGTGCAATGCCGCTTATGTTCACTTCAGCGGTATTTATGTTGCCACAGTTTGTCTGTTCAGGCTTATATTATCTGTACCCGGATAATCAAAAGCTTGCGTGGCTTGTTGATAATCTTAGGCTCACGGCTGTTTTTGGAATTATAGTATATTTGGCAATTATTGTATTACTTACTATTTTATTTTCTGTGATAATGCTCACACCGGGCAAGGAAGCCGAGAATCTGTTGAAATCAGGGGATTCTATTCTGGATATATATGCAGGCAAGCCGACTCGCAGATATCTTGTGGGTACGGTAATCAGATTTTCTATATACAGCTCGATAATTATATGTATATGTCAGGGAGTTCCGCTATTTCTTCAATTTGGAGGATATATTGATTCAACACTGGCTATGTTACCATGCTCTATAATGATGTCGACAGGCATTTGGATATCGTTATATAGAGAGGCTGAGGTTTATAGAAATATGGACAGATATCATCCATTTATATAGTATAAGGAGATTTTTAATGTTATATTTTGTACCGGCATGGTATAAGGAAAACTCATGGATTGAAAATGAACAGCAATGGTACATGAGGAGAATGAAATCAGAGTTTGACGAAACAATTAAACAGATTACACTATTTCACAGAAATGTGGATGTGAAGTATCGGATAGTTTTACTTGGTTATTCACCAAATTTCAGACATTTCTCTCATAGACAGGGTATGTATCGTTCGCCATACTGGTCTTGTTTTGATGCAATTGCACAGATTAAGAGGACTAAGATGGCTGTGTTGTCATATCATGATATTAAGTGGCCGGAGGGTGTGGAGTTTGTATATTCACCATTCTCAATTGTTGCCTTGTATAATGGACAGAAATATGCTCAGGTAGAGTTCGGCGAGGATGGAAACCCTATAATTATAGATATGTACGAGGAAGGGCAGATTTGCCGAAGGAATTATTACGATGACAGAGGATTTGTATCTTCAACGATTATTTATGAAAACGGGCAAATGAAATATCAGGATTACCTGATGGAAAACACCATTTGGAAGCTCAGAGTAAATGCATCCGATGGCAGTGTATTGGTCAATCCTTCTTATCCGATGTATGATACTAAAACAGGGGAAAAGCAATTTTGTAAGCTGTCATATGACTCACTTGATGAGGTGATAAAGGAGGTACTATCTGATTTTGTTAATGGAACAGGAGCAAAGGATACTTTTTTCGTGGCAGCTCATAGCTTACATATGAATGTTTCAGGCGAGGTGCTCCGAGAAAGAAAGGTAGTTTATACTTTTTTTGAAGAAAGATATGATTATTCGAAAATTCATAGCATCAAAGGCTATCTGAAGTCCTCGGAATATATTATTACAGATTCAAAAAATACGACAAAAATTATAAAGGATAATTTGTCAGATTCAAGTCTGCGTATAATGGATATTCCGCCGTATGATACGCGTATGGATTTTGGTATAAGTCAGCAGTTAAAGGTTCAGAATATTTTGATTCCTATAGATGGGTTGGAAAAGGATGCATATAGAGCAATTATCCGTGAGGTGTCAGAGTATTTGTGTATTAACGATCTTGCAAGGGTACACATTTTTACAAGAAATGCACAGTGGGGACATGAAGATAATATTCGTAACGAGCTTGTCGGTATGCTTAGGGAATATGGACACGATATAAGATGGGCATGTAAAGCTGACTCTATTGATGAGGACGAAGAAAAGGTTGAACAGAGATTTTTTATCGATGTGTGTGTGGATGAGAGAACCATCAGCAAATGTATCAATGAGCAAAGGATCATATTGGATTTGCGGGGAGTGGTTGATGTTTTCCTTTATATAACAGCGATAAGTAAAGGTGTTCCGCGTATTAGTTTTTCAGAGGATCAGTTCCTGCATGATGGCAAAAACGGTAGAATCATAGATGATTATAATCAGATAGGCAGAAGTCTGGCATTTTATCTGGATAGTCTGGAGAATTGGAATGCAGCTCTTGTTGCGTGTTATGAAGCAGGAAAGGACTATAAAACAGAAGTATTACTTGATAAATGGCGAAAGGTGTTAGGTATAGTTGAATAGTATTCAGATTTTGTATATTGGAAATGAGGATTGGACAACCAAATATAACATTCCCGATTTCGTTGAGTGGGAGAATTATGAAGACACAGGAATTTTTCCACCTAAACAGGTAGATATCGTTATTTTAGACAGAGATATAACCAATAAGGAAAAACAGATACTGGCTAAGATTACAAGAGCGTACAGTCTTTTTGCTACAGAGAATGTAAAGATGCAAAACAGTGTTACACATGATTATTTTGAGGAGCGATCAGGTCTTTACCTCTATTCGGGGGATGTGCAGGTTTTTCTGGATCAGGAGGCAGCAAAGTATTATAGACATCCATATGGTGAAAAGTTTAAGCCGGAGCATATATCTGTTAGTCAGTTTTTTAGAGGTTCAGTCAGATGTAAGGGAAACTATGACATGCTTTTAGAAGGAGATTTTGGAGATACATTTTCTCAGATAGTGTTCTGGAAATCAAATATTCCTGTGTTTGACAGACAAAATATTGATTTATACTTTGAACACAGAAGGACAGGCTCTGTAGAGGTAAAGCTGCATGTATATAAATTCTATAATGGTTCTGTCGGTGATATCCAAAGGGTATGGGAATTCAGTCAGGATGAATTAGATGGGATAGTCACTATTGACAATGACGAGCTTGAAGGCCCGGTGTTTGTCTCAGTTTTGGCAAAAGGACAGGGAACACTCGAAGTTATATCGTTGCATGACAGATATTCAAGGCAGAATATAGGTTATTTTCTTCCGGGTGGAGAGAGGATTATCTCATCACAGGGGGAAGAGATATTCACATATCTGGATAAAGGGGATTGTAAACCGCCTCTCGCTATTTATTTTTCGGGATATCGTAAGCAGGAAGGCTTTGAGGGCTATAATATGATGAGAAAGCTTGGATGTCCTTTTATGCTTATTACTGATCCGAGACTTGAGGGTGGTGCTTTTTATATAGATAATGCTGATTTAGAGAACAAAGTATTAGCATATATAAAAGAAAAAATAAATGAACTAGGTTTTACATATTCGGATGTAGTGATTTCAGGAATGTCAATGGGAACCTACGGTGCACTAAATTATGGTTCAAAGTTATCGCCATATGCTTTAATTTTGGCTAAACCGCTTACCGAAATGGGAACAGTAGCTGAAAATGAAAGGATTAATCGTCCTGGAGTTTTTGCAACATCGCTTGATTTGCTGATGAAGAATTATGGTTCACTATCAAGGAAAGATGTCCTGGAATTTAATAAAAGACTGTGGAAAAAATTTGATAAGGCAGATTGGTCAAATACTAAATTTGTTATTTCATATTTGTATGAGGATGATTATGATACTGATGGATATAAGAATATTTTAATGCATTTGAAATCAGCAGGAGTTCAAGTATATGGTAAGGGAACACATGGTCATCATATGGAAAATAATGAAATTGTTGTTGGATGGTTTAGAAGTCAATACAGGCTGATTCTTGAAGAAGATTTTAATCGAAAGTGATGTAGATATATGGTAAATGATACTTGGACAGTATATTGGGAAGAATTTATGTCTGATTCATATGGGTATGGGTCAGAGGTGGAATTTAATAAAGATAAATCGGTAAGATATTCTAACAGGCTTATGCCACCGGGAACTGTGGTTCACAGATGGTATTCAAAGACGAATTATCAGATGCACAGGCTAGAACCAACATTGCCACTTATTGATGGCGAGAGCACATATTTTATCGGGCTGAACATTGATTATAACAGTGTGGAAAGCGAGGCTCTGATTCTTCGTATCATATTTTACGACAGGTACGATAACGAGACGAAAAGCACTATTGTGAGAGATAATAAAGCATATTTTTTACCACCAATCACGACATACAGTTATTCAATAGAATTGATTAATGGCGGAAATGCGGATTTCACGTTTAAGTCACTTATAATAAAAGAGGTTTCAAAGGAAGAGTTTGATGAAGACCAGAAGAGAATTGAAAAGCTTAAAAAGATTGCTAGCAAAGGTCAAAAAAAGCGAAGAAAAAATAAAAAATCTAAGTGATAATGAATTAAAACATCTTACAGTTGAGTTTAAGGACAGATACCAGAGTGGTGAATCACTGGATTCGTTATTGCCGGATGCATTTGCAGCTATTGTTGAGGCTGATGAAAGAGTTCTTGGAAAAAGACCATATGATGTTCAGATCCTTGCAGGAGCAGCCTTACACAAGGGATATCTTGCAGAGATGAATACTGGTGAAGGTAAAACTCTGGCGGCTACGATGCCTTTATATCTGAATGCCTTGACAGGTAAAAGCTGTATGCTTGTCACGACAAATGACTATCTTGCTTCACGTGATGGTGAGGAGATGGGTGAAGTATATTCTTTTATGGGACTGACATGCTCATATCCTGATGGTGATGATTCTAATACTAATAAGAGAACAGATGATGACCGCAAAAAATTTTATTCAGCGGACATCATATATACCACAAATGGTACACTCGGTTTTGACTATCTGTTTGATAATCTTGTTAAGAATAAGTCAGATAGATTTTTGTGTGATTTCAATTATGTAATTATTGATGAGGCTGACTCCGTGCTTTTGGATGCCGCTATTATGCCGCTTGTTATATCAGGAGTTCCACGTGTGCAGTCAAATCTTTATAATCTGTGTGATTTTTTTGTTACGACACTGGTTGAGGATATTGACTATATTGAAGAGGACAAGGCTGTCTGGCTTACTCCAAAGGGAGTTAAATTTGCAGAAAGCTTTTTTGGTATTCCTAATTTTTATGGCAAGGAATATTTTGAAATCAACAGGCATGTTACGCTGGCATTGAGAGCTTATAAATTGCTCGAAAATAAAAAAGATTATGTAATCAGCCCGGATGGAGAGGTAGAGCTTTTTGACGGAGCGACAGGACGTCTCATGCATGGTGTAAAGCTGCGTGGCGGTCAGCATCAGGCTATAGAGGCAAAGGAAAAGGTAGAGATATCGCAGGAATACAGAACTGTGGCATCTGTTACCTTTCAAAATCTGTTCATGCTGTTTGACAAGATGGCCGGCATGAGCGGTACACTAATGGATGCAAAGGACGAACTGTTTGAGGTATATCACAAGAGGGTTGTTAAAATACTGACAAACAAGCCAATGATTAGGAAAGACCATAAAGATAAATATTTTAGAAATGCAAGAGATCAGTTTCACACTGCAGCAAATGATGTTATTGAATTGCATAAAACAGGACAGCCTGTGCTCGTAGTTTTAAACTCCGTTACAGATACCGATTTGTTTTCGAGATTGATGATACAGTACAATATCCCGCACAACGTACTAAACGCCAGTAATGCTTTTTGGGAAGCGCAGATTATCGCAGGAGCAGGTCAGCTGAATGCGGTCACGGTTGCTACAACTATGGCAGGAAGAGGAACAGATATAAAGCTTGGAGAAGGTGTGAAGGAGCTTGGAGGTCTGGCTGTTATAGGTGTAGGAAGGATGGAAAATAGAAGGTCTGAAAGGCAGGCAAGAGGCCGCGCCGGCAGACAGGGTGACCCGGGCTTTAGTCAGTACTATGTGAGTCTCGAGGATGATATTGTGGGAGCAGAGGATGATGAAAAGCTTGAAAAATATATTGATGGAAAGCGTTGGATAAGCAGGAGCCGGATAAGACGTATTGTAAATCAAAGCCAGCGATTAAATAATGAGATGGCAGAGATAAATCGTAAGAGGTCTGTGCAATATGACCAGGTCCTCCAGCGCCAGCGAGACCTAATCTACGCAACCAGAAAGAATCTGCTCGATGGTGCAAGAGTCGAGGAGGAGAAGATAGTAGGGATTGCGAAGGAGAATATCTCAGACTTCGTTAATCATCTTGACTGCATACAGAGTAATAAAAAGCATGGCAGGTGCCGTGGCAGAAAGAAAGATAATGATAAAAATACCAATACAGAGCAATACACATCCATATTAAACAGATACATTCTTGACAACATCTCCTACAAGCTGGACGCCGGTCTGTCAAAGTCTGACATGGAAAGCGCCGCCACTGTTAGCGATTACCTGATGCTTCTCGTGTATCAGGGGCTTTCAAGACAGCGTGAGCGCATAGGCGATGAGGAGGCTTACGAGCAGTTTGTCCGTGAGGCAACTCTAAAGGCGGTGGATGATGGCTGGGTTGAGCTGATTGACTACCTTGAGCAGCTCAAGTATGCGGTAGCGGGAAGAGCATCCGCACAGAGAAATGTTATGTTTGAATACCAAAATGAGGCTTTCGAGTCGTTTTTGGATACAGAAAAAGCGGTAAAATGTAATATCATAAGGAATATTTTGCTTAGTGATGTGAAAATCGGCAAGGATGGCAGGCTGCAGGTCATCTACCCTTAAAGGTTATTATAATATAAATAGTTTGACAGATACGAGGAGAATCATATGGTATATAACTTCAATCTCGGAATAGGCTGGGCTTCAAGCGGCGTGGAGTACGCACAGAGCTACAGGGCTAATCTGCTCCGCAGGGCGCACATTCCGGCAAGGTTTGTTTTCACAGATATGTTTCCAACTGAAAATATAGAGCACATGACAAGAAATATCGGCTTTTTGGATGAGGAAGTGATATGGCTGTACACATTTTTTACAGATGTGAGGACATCGCCTGTCACCTTTACTCTAAAGGAGCTTGAGGCTTCGATGGCAGAGGAGGATTATACCTTTTCCAGAGAGGGCAAGACGTGCAGGTATCAGTTTAAGGAGAGCGGCAGGTTCTACACCTGCTACATGGTTGATGATACAAGTGATCTCGTGCACAGAGTCGAGATTGTCTCAAACGGATGCCTGATCAGGAAGGATTTTTACACCTATTGCAGGACCTTCAGCGAGTACTATGCTCCGCTTGACGGCAAGGCTCATCTGTACGGCAGGACATTTTTCAATGAGGATGGCTCGGTGTGCTACGAGGAGGTCATAGAGGATGACAGCACCTTTTACAGGATCGGAGCGCAGGTGCTTTATACCAAGGCTGACCTGGTCGGCTATATGGTAAAGAGACTTAACTTAACGGCTGATGATGTGGTGATCATCGACAGGACGACAGGCATAGGTCAGGCAATCCTCGAAAACTGTGGACCGGCGCGCGTAGGAATAGTGGTGCATGCGGATCATTTCAGCGAGGGCGGCACTGATGATGATTACATACTGTGGAATAACTATTATGAGTATTCGTTTTCACAGACTGAGCATATAGATTTCTACATCACAGCGACAGATGCGCAGAATGAGCTTATGAGGCAGCAGTTCAAGAAGTATTGTGGAAAAGAGCCTCATGTGGTGACTATTCCGGTGGGCAGTCTTGATGAGCTTAAATATCCGGATGAGCCAAGAAAGAGGCACTCGCTCATCACTGCGTCGCGTCTTGCGACTGAGAAGCACTGTGACTGGCTGGTGGAGGCCGTTGTGAAGGCGAAAGAAAGCGTGCCTGACATTTCACTTGACATATATGGAAAGGGTGGCGATGAGGCGAAGCTTAAGGGGCTTATCGAAAGGCTGGGCTGCGCCGATTATGTGCATTTGATGGGACAGCAGAAATTAGATGATGTATACAAGCACTATGATGCATATGTGGCAGCTTCACAGAGTGAGGGCTTCGGGCTCACACTCATGGAGGCCATAGGCTCAGGGCTTCCTATAGTGGGCTTTGATGTGAGGTATGGCAATCAGACCTTTATCGATGATGGACAAAACGGCTATAAAATTCCAATCACCGATGAGATGGATCAGAAGGAGAAGATAAAGCTCCTTTCTGAGCGTATAGTGAGGATGTTTACAGAGGATGATATGGATGCATTTTCAGGACATTCATATGAGAAGGCCAAAGAATATCTGACTAAGGAGGTGGTTCACAGATGGATAGAGCTGTTGAAGTAACACACACGGCGGATGGTATCACACTGCTCTTTGATACATTTTCAGGCGAGAGCAAGAATCTCCTTGAGTCATTTAAGAATGCCGGTGCTGCCTTTCATGCAGCAGTCATTGAGGATGACGGTTTCCTGCCGGATGATGTGATGAGCGTGTATGGATTTTTCTTAGGCGATTACCGGAAAGCTGACAGCTTACCGGGGAAGCCGCTGTATTTCAATCAGATACAGATTCCTGATTACTGGCGTATAGAGGGAGATAATTCATCTGCGAAGGTCATGGACCGCACCAGGGAGCGAGCGAGGATATTTTTCACGGAGCCTACGCACAGGCGGCAGGTTAAGATTGTTGACTGGCTCGATGATGCCGGTCAGGTCAGGCTTTCAGAGCATTATAACAGGTATGGTGCGATTTTCTGTCACACGGTTTTTAATAAAAAGGGACAGAAGGCACTCAGAAAGTTTTTTGACGTGACGGGCAGGGAGATGATAGTGGAGAACTTCGTCACCGGTGATATACTCGTCAGATGGCAGGATAAGGACTGGATTTTCAGAAGTAAGACAGACTTTATAGCGTTTTTCATCAGGTGCGCAGAGTTGGAGGATACAGCGGTTTATTTCAACTCGCTGTCATATCCGTTTTTTGCATCACAGGCGCTTGCGCCAAACGGCTTTCGCGACGCACTCTTCTGGCATGAGCCGGTGGGAGATGAAATACCAGGCAATATGCAGATTATACTGCATGATCAGGGAACGAGGGCAAAGCGCGTATTTGTATCGCGCAGGGAGTCTTATGACAGGCTTATAGCACTTGGCGCTCCTTCCGATAAAGTGAAGCAGCTTGGATATATCTACAGCTTCGTCAGGGAAAATAAGCACAGGCCGCACATACTCGTATGTACCAATTCAGAGAATGTGGGGCATCTGACAGAGCTTGCGTCGCTCATGCCGCAGATGCATTTTCATGTGGCGGCCATCACAGAGATGTCGTCAAAGCTTATGTCGGCAGGGCAGTATGACAATGTGTCACTCTACCCTAATGTAAAGATGTCCGTGCTGGATAGTCTTTTTGAGAAGTGTGATTTCTACCTCGATATCAATCACGAGGGTGAGATAGTGGATGCGGTTCACAGAGCTTTCTTAAACAACATGCTTATAGTGGGCTATGAGGAGACCATGCACAACGCATATTACACCGCAGACACGAATACATTTAAGGAGAGCGAGTACGCTGATATGGCAGAGGCGCTCAACCTGACACTGGCTATGCCGCATCTCATTGATGAGGCGCTTGCCATGCAGAAAAAGGCTGCTGTAGCGGCTGATGCAACAGACTACATGGAAATACTCCATTTGTAGTAATACAGGGTTTACGAACAGAAAGGAGCTTAATATGAGTAAAAACACTAACAACAATCAGACAGTAGACGAGAAAAAGGGTAAAAGGACAGGGCTTACAATACTGGGCTATGTGCTTGTAATCGTGGCACTTCTTATAGTGCTTCCGGTTGTGCTTCCACCGATATTTGGCTATCATACATATCTTTCGGGCACAGACCATACAGGAAATATCTCAAAGAACGGCAGTGTGGTATATTTAAAGACTATCGACGAGGCCTCTTATAAGGATGGCAATATAGTAGCCATCGAATCAGCTGATTCATCAGGCAGAAGGGTAGATTCATACTATGTGGATTCTAATGATTCTTCTGCAAAAGAGATTGCATTACGTGATGGAAATGGTGTATCATATAAGGTAGTTAAAGGGCAGGTTATCGCAAAGACTCCGTTTATCGGATACTTAAGCCAGCTGTGTTTTTCGGCAGTTGGAATTATTGTCACAGTAGTGATTTTTGCTGCAGGTGTAGCAATCATGATGTATGTAAATAAAATCAGCAAGGAAATCAACACCATGGTTGAACAGCGTACTGCATAGTGTGTCTGAATTCCCATCTGCGGCATTAGAAAACCTGACTATTATATAGCAGACCTTATGTTTGTGGAATAGGATAAGTTATGGACAGATACAGCGTGAGTAGGACAAAGAGGTCATTGTTTTATTTAATGATGGCCTTTTTGATTGTTGGATTTATAATTGCCGAGTGCATATTACCGAGTGAGAGAAGCCAGTCTGTAAGTGATAATAATATCACCTACGAGGGCAGCTTTACATGGGAGAAGTCCGATGGTGAAAGGGAGGCTATTGAAGTACCCGGCAGGTACGATGTTAAGCCGGGGGATACGATGGTCATAACTACTGTTCTGCCTGATGATTTCAATGCAAATGTCATGGCAATCAGAGCATCACTTCAGACAGTCAGATTTTATGTGGATGGCAGTCTGAGAGCAGAGTATGATACAAAGGACACGAGACCCTTCGGCAAGGATTCCGCGAGCAGATATGTATTTTGCAATATGTCGGAGGATGATGCCGGCAAAGAGCTGCGCATTGAGCTGACAAGCCATGCATCCAACTATTCAGGCGTTGTAAATACAGTATACTGTGGAGATAAGAGCGATATATGGACAAATATATTTCATAATAGCTCAAGAGAGACAATTATAGCATTTTTCATTTTTTTTGCTGCTGTAGTGTCTGTTATGTTCAGTATAGCACTCAGTATTGTGTACAAGACACATTTCGACATGGAGTATGTAGGCTGGTGTATGCTTCTTGGGGCAATATGGATGCTTGGTGAATCAAAGCTGCGTCAGATGCTGGTGCCGAATGCATCTGTTTTGGCGGCTATGTGCTTTGTGGTTATTCTGATTAGTCCTATTGCTGTTTCGATTTATATTGACAGCATACAGGGCGGGCGTTATACAAGAGTGTATACATGCATAGAGGCGCTTGCGGCTGTGAATTTCATTGTCTGCACATCACTGCAGCTTTTTGGTGTGTGCGATTATATAGAGACTCTGCCGGCAGGACAGGGAATGCTTGGTGTCTGCTGCGTGGTCGTCATCACAACATTTATCATTGATATAATTAAACACAGGGCTTTGGGCTACAGACCTGAGATGGTTGCCATGATTGTGGCACTTGTTCTGGTGCTTATAGAGGCTGCATCTGTGTACTTTGTTGTCACTATGTCAGGTTTCTTTATCGGAATAGGCCTTATTGTGATTTTGTTTGTCAATATCATAGTCACAATAAAAAGAATCAGCGAGATAGAATACAAGCGCCAGAAGGAAGAGAGTGACAGGCTTAGAAGTCAGACAGAGAGAGTTTCCCTTCAGATGATGAAGACACTTGCTGCTACAATTGAGGCAAAGGACGATTATTTGAGAGGTCACTCATACAGAGTCGCAGAGTACTCTGCTCTCATAGCAAAGCAGCTTGGCTGGAGTGAGAATGAGGTGGAAAATCTTAGAAATGCTGCATATCTGCATGATATCGGAAAGATTGGCGTGCCTGATACTATATTAAATAAGCCGACCAGGCTGACTGATGAAGAGTTTGCCGCCATAAAGAGCCATACTGTGATGGGCGCAGATATCTTAAAGGATATTACCATGTTAGACCATCTGGTGGATATTGCAAGGAATCATCATGAGCGCTACGATGGAAAGGGCTATCCTGACGGACTGGTGGGAGAGGAGATACCGCTTTCTGCCCGTATAGTGTGTGTGGCGGACAGCTATGATGCCATGAGGTCGCGCAGGATTTACAGGAATGCTCTGCCCGATGAAGAAATCCGAAGGGAGCTTTTGAATAACTGCAGTACTCAGTTTGACCCGCAGATTTCGCGTATGTTTGTTGATATGCTTGACAATGGCATGGTTGTGATTGATGAGGATAATCCTGCGGCTCAGGGCTACCGTGATAATGCGCTTATCGAGTCAGTGGCATACAAATTCATATCTGAGGTCATGAAGACCATGAGCAGTCAGGAAAAAGCCGATAGTGTTGATTATCTGACAGGACTTTACATGCGAAGTCGTGGACAGCAGGTAATAGCAGCCCTGATGCAGGATAATGATGGCTGTCTTGCCTTCATAGATATGGATAATCTCAAAAAAGTCAATGATGTGCATGGTCACAAGGCGGGTGACAGGGCACTTAAGCTTATAGGTAATCTCCTTGCTAAAGAGACTGAGAATGAGAACTTTGCAGCCTGCAGGCTTGGAGGTGATGAGTTTCTTATCTTTATGCCATATTCTGACAGGGCAAGCGTGGAGAGTGTTATAAAGCGCATATTTGAGGGCTTCAAGAGCGCCAGGGAAGCAGACTGTGAGATAAAGGAGGCCGCTCTTTCAGCAGGACTATGCATGACGACAAAGGGAGCCATGTTTGAAAGTGACTACACAAAGGCAGATAAGGCGCTCTACTATGTGAAGCAGAACTGTAAGGGTTCATATTTCTTCTATAAGCAGCTCTTAGCTGACAATAAGGAGAATACAAATCTGAGTGTGGATTTACGAAACGTGGCAAAGCTTTTAAAGGAGAGTGGCAGCTATACAGGTGCGTTGGATTTAAACTACAGAGAGTTTGCAAGAATCTATGAGTTCATGAACAATATAGGTGATAGGCACAAGCACAACTGCTATCTGGTCATGGTGACTATGAACACTCCGCCGGAGCAGCTTACAGATATCGAGGAAATTGAGAAGGCACTTGACTGCATGGAGCAGTCTATCCGTAGCAAGATCAGAAAGGTGGATGTCTGCACGCGCTACAGCTCAATGCAGTATCTTATCATACTATTTGAGCCACAGGAAAATCAGATTCCAAATGTCATGGAGAGAATCTTTATGCATTACTATGAGCTCTGTGACAGAGAGAATTTCAAGCCGCAGTATGAGTATATCAAAATGACTGAGGTAAAATAGGGATTGTTAAATAATAGTCAATGTGGTATAGTTTTCTTCGAACGGTATTCGAAGGAAACTGTATCATGGAGGATGTGTTGTCACCTTATGACAGAGCATATCCGGCAGACACAAGGAACCTAAAAGCACATTGCTGCATCAGAATATGAAGCAGACAGCAAAGTGACAGGCGCGCGCAGGATAAATCGACCGCTGCCATACGGCATATGGCGGAGATTATATCGGCTGCGATATATGGAATGGTCTGACCGGCTTGGAAAGAAGGTGGTAGCATGAAAATAGGCATAATCG
>ERZ857750.2204-NODE-2204-length-19326-cov-4.288101_pt1 | contig 19326 bp, 15 predicted proteins | sample MGYA00519915_ERZ857750 | MGnify/ENA primary metagenome ERZ857750 (study PRJEB31778, sample SAMEA3449358) | human gut metagenome | biome: human gut; feature: human-associated habitat; material: faeces | place: United Kingdom | collected 2010/2012 ... | reverse complement strand
CACCGGGCCATGCTGATTTTGGTGGAGAAGTAGAACGTGTTCTTAAAATGGTAAACGGTGTTGTTTTAGTTGTTGATGCTTTTGAAGGTGCAATGCCTCAAACAAGATTCGTTTTAAAGAAAGCATTAGAATTAAGCTTACCTGTTATTGTATGTATCAACAAGATTGACAGACCGGAAGCAAGACCTAGCGAAGTAATTGATGAAGTATTAGAGTTATTTATCGACTTAGATGCTAACGAAGATCAGCTTGAATGTCCTTTTGTATTTGCATCAGCAAAGCAGGGATTTGCCAAATTAGATATGGAAGATCCTGATGTAGACATGAAGCCTTTATTTGAAACAATTATTGATTATATACCTGCTCCAGAAGGTGATCCTGAAGCGGATACACAGGTTCTTATTAGTACAATTGACTACAACGATTATGTAGGTAGAATCGGTGTTGGTAAGGTTGATAATGGTACAATCAAAGTAAATCAGGATGTAGTTTTAGCAAACTATCATGATCCTGAAAACACAAAGAGAGTAAAAATCAGCAAACTTTATGAATTTGAAGGATTAAATAAAGTAGAAGTTAATGAAGCAACAGTTGGTTCAATTGTAGCTATTTCAGGTATTGCGGATATTAGTATTGGGGATACAATCTGCTCAATCGAAAATCCAAAGCCAATACCATTCCAGAAGATTTCTGACCCAACAATTTCTATGCAGTTTATGGTAAATGACAGCCCATTAGCAGGTCAGGAAGGTAAGTTTGTTACATCTCGTCATTTAAGAGACAGACTTATGAGAGAATTAAACACTGATGTTTCTTTAAGAGTTGAAGAAACAGATGAGAAGAACTCATTTAAAGTATCAGGTCGTGGAGAACTTCATTTATCTGTACTTATTGAAAACATGAGACGTGAAGGTTACGAATTTGCAGTAAGTAAAGCAGAAGTAATTTACAAGGAAGATGAACGGGGCAAGAAGTTAGAGCCAATGGAAATTTGTTACATTGATGTACCTGAAGAATTCTCAGGAGCAATTATTGAAAAATTAAGTAACAGAAAAGGTGAATTACAGGGAATGGCACCAACAGGTGACGGATTTACAAGACTTGAATTCTCAATTCCATCAAGAGGTCTTATTGGATACAGAGGTCAGTTTATGACTGACACAAAGGGTAACGGTATCATGAACGCAATGTTCGATGAATACGGTCCTTATAAGGGAGAAATCCAGTACAGAAAACAGGGTTCACTTATTGCTTTTGAAGCAGGTGAAGCGATTACTTACGGCTTATTTAATGCTCAGGAGCGTGGTACATTATTTATAGGACCTGGCGAAAAAGTATATTCAGGTATGATTGTAGGTCAGACAGGTAGAGCTGAAGACATCGAAGTAAATGTTTGTAAGACAAAGCATTTATCAAACACAAGAACATCAAGTTCTGATGAAGCTTTAAGATTAGTGCCTAAGAAGGAATTAAGTCTTGAGCAGGCATTAGAGTATATTGATACAGATGAATTACTTGAAATTACACCTGAAAGCTTAAGAATCAGAAAGAAAATATTAGATCCAACATTAAGAAAGAGAGCTAATATTAGAAAACAGAATCAATAATACTTGATTTTTATCAGGTATGTGGAAAGCATAAAATCGTGTGTGAGTTTTAATCGCACACGATTTTTGCGTTATTATTGAAAATTAATTGCACAAAAAAGTTATTTTTGACACATTCTTAAAAATAAAATCAATTACTAAATTCCTAAAGTAAAATGTAAGAGTAGCATTTAGCTGACAATATTTTAATATTTACCGGAGGAAGAATAGTAATGAATTATGAGAAGTTTGTAAAGGAAGTTAAAAGAGGGGTTGAAGACATTGTTGAAAAGGAATTAGGTGAGGGAGTAGTTGTAGTACGAAATGTTTTAAAGAACAACAATGTTAGAAGAAAAGCCATTAGTATTGTAAGGAAAGAAGAGGTGGCTACACCTACGATATATTTAAGAAATTATTTTGTAGATTTTAAGCATGGAAGAGACATGACAAATATATGTACTGAGATTTTTAACATGTATTTATATAGTATGGATAGCTTTAATGCAGATATAGATTTAAGAGACATAGCAGATTTTGAGAAAGTAAAGACCATGATACATTATAAGTTGATTAATTATGAAATGAATAAAGAATTGCTGAAAAAAGTACCCCATTTAAAGTTTTTAGATTTGGCAATTGTATTTTATATCATGGTTTCGGAAGATGGGGAAGGTCAGGCAACTGCATTAATTCATAAAGAACATTTGGAAGGCTGGGGAATTTCCAGAAAAGAACTTAGGGATATTGCGTTCAAAAATACATGGGATAAATTCCCTGTTGTAGTTACACCAATGGAAGATATTATTTCAGATATGATATTAAAAGATATATTAGGAGATGAAGACTGGGTGGAAGATGAGTTTGGAAGTAATTATGGAAATGGATACGGAGACGAATTTGGAGAAAATTTTGAGGGTGATGAAGGCGAAATAATAAGCGAAGATACAATGTACGGAGATTACACTTACGGAGAACTTAAGACTTTAGTAAGAGAAGAAGTTAATAATATGAAAATAGAAGATATTAATATGTATGTTATGTCCAATACCATGAAATTAAATGGGGCAACCTGCATTACATATCCACACGCAATAGAGAATTTTGCCAATGAACATGACAGTGATGTTTACATTATTCCAAGCTCAATACATGAAGTGATTTTAATTCCTGATATTAGCTGTTCAAGAGAATATATTGATGAAATGATAAGGGATGTAAATCGAAGACAGTTAGATCCGGTAGACGTGTTATCAGACCATGTTTATATGTATAGAAGAGATATTGGTGAGATAGAATAAAATGCATCTGGCCAGAATCGAACTGGCATTATCGCCTCCGGAGGGCGACGTTCTATCCATTAGACTACAGATGCATAGCTTTTATTTTACATTAGAATTAAGAAGGGTTCAATACCTGCTAAGTTGAATTTTAGTTTTATTTTTGATATTATGAGAGAAATTGTTGAATAAAGGAGATGTGAAACGTGGATAATCCAAAGGATTTCGAAGAAGATGAAAATAAATTATCCAAGGAAGAGCTTGATGCACTTCTAAAGGAAGTAGAAAACGATAGCAGACAGGTAGTAAGAAGAGAACAACCTGTAAAAAAGAAAAATATTAGATTTGATATGATAATTGCAGCAGTTATAGCATTTGTTATTGTAGTTGGAGGTGTTTTATTAGTAAGACATTTTGTTGTTAATACTCCATCAAAGGCAGAGAAAGCTGTAGCTGAGAATCCACTACAGGACGACAAGTATCCTGAAATAACTGACGTTGTAAAAAATTATCTCAATGCTTTTTTAATTGAAGATGACGCAAAGAGAGCTGAGACAATTGCACAGTATGTTGGAAACTTATATGACATTAACAGCGTGAAGCAAAGAACTTATGTATCGGAATATAGTGACGTTGAATGTTACACAAAGAAAGGTCCTTATGATGACACGTATGTAGTTTATGCATATTATCAGATGGGACTTAAGAATATTGACACAACAGTTCCTGCAATTACCAGATTATATGTTGTTAGGGATAAGAAAACAGGAAATGTTTATATTCAAAATGATAGTGGTGATGATATTCAAAAATACATGAATAAAGTTACAAAAGATTCTGATGTTCAGGATTTATTAAAAGATGTTCAGGAAGAATTTGAAAGTGTTAAGGCATCAGATCCTAAGGTTAAGGCTTATTATGATGCTATTAATGCTAAAGCAAATGAAAAGAAAAATGGGACTACTACAGGAACTTCAAACAATAAGAATGAAACAACTGCATCTCATACATCTAACAATGCAACAACAAAAGCATCTGTGACAACACAGGCACCTACTACAAAGGTGAATAGTGCAACAAAGCCACAGACAACAGCTTCAAAAAATAACAAAAACAAATAGAAATTAGTAGGTCAAATAAATGGAAAACGTATGTTATATAGTTGGTGCCGGAGATAACTCCGGTACCAATTTTACTAAAAAAGAAAATGATTTTGTAATAGCGGCAGATGGCGGTTTTGAAAAAATACACCAACTTGGAATAGAACCTGATTTGGTAATAGGTGATTTTGACTCTTTAGGATATGTTCCTGTTGGTGACAATGTGGAAAAGCACAAAGTAATGAAAAACGAAACAGATATGATGATTTGTGTTAAGACAGCATTGCACAAAGGCTTTAATAACATTGTGATTTTCGGAGGAACCGGTGGAAGGATAGACCATACTTTTGCCAATATACAAACACTTTTATATGCATCACAATTAGGAGCCAACATTAAGATGGTTGATGGTAATAACACATATACAGTTGTTTCAGATGGTTCGATTTCAATAACAGGAAAAGAAAAAAATATATTTTCGGTTTTTGCGATAAACGGAGTTGCTCATAATGTTACAATAAAAAATGCATTATATAATATAGAAAGCTATAAGCTTGAGGAAAACAGACCTTTAGGGGTAAGCAATCAGTTTGTAAATGCAAATCCTGTTATATCAGTTGGAAAAGGAAGTCTTCTAATTGTATATTAAACTAATCAGATATGTATACAATACTTTGCCAACTTGACAAAAAATGTTAAAGAATATAGAATAAATAATGAAAAATATGTCGCTAGGGGTGCCGGATGGCTGAGAGATGTATATCGACCCTCACTACTTGATATGGTTAGTACCATCGTAAGGAAGCATTTAGTTATGTATAGGTTCTCTGGTGATATTATATTCTAAGGAGGACTTTTTTTATGGAAAAAACAAAGAAAACAGGAACATTGGTAGAATGTTCAGTTTTGATTGCTATGGCTTTTGTGTTAAGCTTTATTAAGATTATCGACATGCCATACGGTGGAGCAGTAACAGCGGCAAGTATGTTGCCTATTATAATTGCAGGTTACAGACATGGATTGAAATGGGGACTTATTACAAGTTTTACATATAGTATTTTGCAATTATTAACAGGTCTATCAAATGTTTCTTATGCTACATCAACAACAGCTATGATTGCCATAATTCTTTTAGACTACATTGTGGCTTTTACAGTGCTTGGTTTACTTGGTGTTGTTAAGAAAAATAAACATCAGACAGGTGCCTTAGTTTTAGGAACATTGATTGTTTGTTTATTAAGATATTTATGTCATTTTATTACAGGTTGTACAGTATGGGCAGGTGTATCAATTCCAACAGCTGATGGAGCATTATATTCTTTAGTATACAATGGAGCATACATGATTCCTGAAACTGTAGTTACAGTATATGTTATGGCGCTTGTTTCAAATTCAATTGATTTAAGAGCAGCAAAACCTGTAACAAGAGAAAAGTCAAAGAACATTATGGCTGTTTTAAATGGCGTATTAGTATGTGGTATAGCAATAATTGTTGACTTCCTAATTATATTTAGACAAATCCAGACAGAAGACGGATTTAAGATAACCACTTATCGCAAATACAAACTGGATGTTAGTAGGTGTGATTTTATTAGTAGGTGTTATTGTTGGTGGCTTAACTTATGAAATTACTAAATTAGTAGTTTCAAAAAAGAAAACTGTTTTGCCTAGAAGAGAAAATTAATAAATCAGAAACAAACCTTGAAAGAAAATAAAGCTGATTAATAAGCAAATTAATTACCAAAGCGAATTAATTACCAAAACTAATTAATTGCAAAAACGAATAATTAATCATGCTGAAAAATAAATAATAATATTTATAGATATGTATTTGTGTGAATGTAAAATATAAATAAGGGTATTAGAAATAAATTAAACTATAAACTATTAGAGGGAGAGTACATGTTCTATAAATTTGTTAGCTGAAGCTGTAACAAAATGTTGCAGCTTCTTTTTAGCATTTTGTAGCTGAAGTTTAATTTGTTTTAGTTTGAGTTAAAAGTTTTATTGCTTTATATATTAGTTAAGGTTTTTGCTAATATACAGCTTCTCTTATCTTATTTTTGTTGACGTTGTTTCTAGTATCATTTATCATTATTAAGATGTATAATTTAGAAGGATTTATTTAGAATAAATTAAGTTAAAAATACTAAAATAAGGTATGTATATGGATAATAAAAGATTAAAAGAACAGAAAAGTAATACAGAAGAAATAAGATTAAATAAATTTTTAAGTGATGCAGGTTTTTGCTCAAGAAGACAGGCTGACAGATTAATAGAAGAAGGGCATGTTAAGGTAAACAACGAAACTGCTTTGATGGGGCAGAAAGTAACTTTGTTAGACAAAGTTACTGTTGATGGAAAAGAAGTTTCAAGAGAAGAAGAACAGATTGTTATAGCTTTTAATAAGCCTGTTGGAGTAGAATGTACAACTGACAAAAATAATCCCGATAATATTGTAGATTATATTAACTATAAGAAGAGAATTTATCCTATTGGAAGATTGGACAAGAATTCTCAAGGGTTAATATTGTTAACGAATGACGGGGCGTTGGTTAATAACATTTTAAAAGCTTCCAATTATCATGAAAAGGAATATGTTGTAACTGTTGATAAACCCATTACAGAGGAGTTTATCAAACAAATGTCCAAAGGAGTAAAAATATTAGACCAGGTTACAAGACCTTGCGTTGTTAAAAAAGTTAATAAACATACATTTAATATTATTTTAACTCAGGGCTTAAACAGACAGATTAGAAGAATGTGCGAAACTCTTGGCTTTAAAGTTCAGAAATTAAAAAGAGTCAGAATTATGGGAGTGCATTTGGATAATTTACCAATTGGAAATTATAGAAACTTAACAAATAGTGAATTAGATTCATTAAAGAAAAATTAAAGCGGTTTATCAAAATATGTAAGTGAGGATTAGATTTAAAGTGGATAAAAAAGAAAGAATCAAAGAGTTAGTAGATATATTAAATAAGGCGAGTAAAGCATACTATCAGGATGCAAAGGAAATAATGAGCAACTTTGAATATGATGCTTTATATGATGAATTAGTACAGTTAGAAAAAGATACAGGAATTGTTTTGGCGAACAGCCCCACAGTTAATGTAGGCTATGAGGTTGTAAGTGAACTTCCTAAAGAACAGCATGAAAGTCCAATGTTATCTTTGGACAAAACTAAGGAAGTAAATGTGCTGGCTGATTTCGCGGGAGACAAAAAATCATTATTGTCTTGGAAACTTGATGGCCTTACAGTGGTTTTAACATACGAGCAGGGAAAACTTTTTAAGGCTGTTACAAGAGGTAATGGTGAAATTGGTGAAGTTATAACAAATAATGCAAAAACATTCAAAAACATTCCTTTAAGCATTCCTTATGAGGGAAGATTGGTGTTACGTGGAGAAGCCATTATAAAATATTCTGATTTTGAAAAAATCAACAGGGAAATTGAGGATGCTCAGGCAAAATATAAGAACCCAAGAAATTTATGCTCAGGTTCCGTAAGACAATTAAACAGTGAAATTACTGCTAAAAGAAATGTAAACTTTATAGCTTTTGCCTTGATTAGTGCAGAAAATGTTGATTTTAAAAATTCAATTGAGCACCAATACTTATGGCTTGAACAACAGGGATTTGAAGTTGTTGAAAGAAAAGAAGTAACATCTTCAAATATGGAAGAAACTGTAAAGTATTTTGCAGAAAAAATCAAAGAATACGATTATCCTTCAGATGGTTTGGTTTTAATGTATGATGATATTGAATATGGTTTATCTTTAGGCAGAACTGCGAAGTTCCCAAGAAACGGAATTGCTTTTAAATGGGAAGATGAACAGGCTGAGACAACTTTAGAATATATCGAATGGAGTCCAAGCAGAACAGGTTTGATTAATCCTGTTGCAGTTTTTAAACCGGTAGAACTTGAAGGGACTACAGTTACAAGAGCAAGTGTTCACAATATCAGCATAATGGAGGAACTTAAATTAGGAGATGGGGATACAATTAAAGTGTACAAGGCTAATATGATTATCCCTCAAATTTCCGAAAACGTAACTAAATCAGGCAAGTGCATTATACCTGAAATTTGTCCGGCATGTGGAGAAAGAACAGAAATAAAAAATGACAACGGAGTAAAAACTTTATATTGTCCGAACAAACAATGCCCCGCAAAGCATGTTAAATTATATTCATTATTTGTTTCAAGAAATGCAATGAACATAGATGGATTATCAGAGGAAACTTTAGAGAAATTTATCGATGCAGGATACATTCACGAATTTGCGGATATATTTAATTTAAGCAGATATCAGAAAGAAATTGTGGAAACACCTGGATTTGGCCAAAAGTCTTACGACAATTTAATTGATTCCTTAAACAAGGCAAGAGAGGTAGAATTACATGCTCTTTTATATAGCCTGGGAATTCCGAATATCGGTGTGGCAAATGCCAAGCTTATTTGCAAATACTTTAATAATGATATTGAAAAAATCACACATGCTACAGCAGAAGAGTTAGTTAAAATAGATGGCATTGGTGACAAGATGGCTGTTAAATTTGTGGAGTATTTTTCTGATAAAGAAAATATTAAAAAGTTTAACAACCTATTAAATGAATTAACAATTATAAAAGAAGAAAACAACGAAGAACAAAACATGGCAGGTCTTAACTTTGTGGTTACAGGAAGTGTGGAAAGGTTTGCCAATCGTAATGAAGTAAAAGATTATATTGAAAAAAGAGGTGGCAAGGTTACAGGCTCAGTAACTTCAAAAACTAATTATTTAATTAATAATGATTTACTATCAAATTCTTCTAAAAACAAAAAAGCCAAGGAACTGGGTATAGAAATCATTAATGAAGAACAGTTTTTAGAGCGTTGGAAATAAAAAAATAATATCTTAAGTATACACAGAAAAGCAGTTGACAATACAACTGCTTTTTATTTATAATTGGATTGTATTACACCAAGTAGTACAAATGAAAAAGAAAGGGGTAAGGAATGCTTACTGTAAATTTCAGTTCCAGAACACCGGTATATCAGCAGCTATACGATGATGTAATAAGACTGGTATCTTTAGGTGTTTTGAAAAGTGATACAAAATTACCACCGGTTAGAATTTTGGCTACAGAATTGGGAATTAATCCAAATACTGTTCAGAAGGCTTACAAAATGCTTGAAAAAGATGGATATATATATTCTACAGTAGGAAGAGGAAGTTTTGTTTCTAACAAGTTAGATCAAAACCAGGCAGAAAAAATCCAGGCGAAAAATGATTTGAAAGAATCAATAGATAAAGCATATAAAAAGGGGATTACCAAGGATGAAATGATTGAGTTGGTAGATGAAATTACAAGCGGAGGAAGAGTGAATGATTGAAATAAAAAATCTCACAAAAAGATTTGAAAAAACAGTCGCAATAAATAATTTAAACTGCGAAATATCAGAAGGAATGATATTCGGTTTGGCAGGTAGCAACGGCAGTGGAAAAAGTACATTACTTAGAACATTGTCTGGAGTTTATGAACCTAACCAGGGACAGGTTATAATTGACGGTCAGAATGCCTTTGATAACCATGTTATAAAAGAAAGATGTGCATACATTGCTGACTATCCGTATTTCTTTAATGATAGTACAGTTGATAAAATGGCAGACTTGTACAGAAAAATGTATTCAAACTGGAGCGAGGAACGTTATTTGAAATTATGTTCAATGTTTCCAATTGCAACAAACAAAAAAATTGTAAACATGAGTAAAGGTATGCAACGTCAGGCGTCTGTTATTTTGGCGTTTGCAACAAATCCTAAATATTTGTTTTTAGATGAAATTTTTGACGGCCTTGATCCTGTAATAAGAAATACATTGAAAACATTGATAATTGAGGATGTAACAGACAGAGAGATGACATGTATTATAGCATCTCATAATCTTAGAGAAATAGATGATATTTGTGACAAAATCGTACTTTTACATAAAGGTACATTGGTAACTAATGAAGAGACCGATGAACTAAAAAGCCAGATGCATAAAATACAGCTTGCTTTTAATAAGTCAATTGACAGAAAAGTGTTTAGACAAATTGGGGCTGACATAATGAGGCAGGTTGGAAATTATTATGTACTTATGGTAAAGGGAGATATTGAGAAAATCATGAAAGAATTAAATGAATTGGAACCTGCATTTATTGAGGTTATGCCTTCTACATTAGAAGAAGTATTTATAAGCAAAATGGAGGGGGTAGGATATGGCAAGTAATATACCGACAGCTTTCAGTCAAAGGAAGAAAGCTTTAAACTTATTTAGATGGACTAACAAAAGATACAGAGGCATATTAATTGCATATATTCTTTTATTATCAGTATCATCTCCTTTAATGGAACTTATTATTAAATTAAAAAACAGAAACATAGAAGAAGTTGTAAATGCGGCACCGGTGCTTATTGGAACAACATTTACATTAGTGGCAATGATTTTTTCTACAGTCTTTGCCTTTGTGTCATTTTCATACATACATAATAAAAGATGTGTGGATATGTTTGGTAGCTTTCCTGTAGATAGGGCGACAATGTTATTTACAAGATTGTTTTCTGTAATATTCCAGACAGTTATACCAATATTTATAGTTGGCTTAATTAGTGCAATGATGACTTTTGACTTGGATGGATTTTTGCACGTGTCAAGAAATGTATTGTTTGTTGCAATTGCTGTTGTAGGCAACGTGACATTTATTTCAGCAGTTTCACTTTGCTGTGGAACAGTTGTGGATACAGTTGTAAGTTATATAGCCATAAACGGAATTTATCCGGTATGCGTTTTGATTTGCTACCTGTTCCCAAATTCAATACTTCCGGGATACAGCGTAAAGTCAATGAATAACTACGAAATTTACACATTATTAAGTCCTTTCCTTGCACCGTTTGCAGGGGCTTTCGGAAAACACAATCTGCTCTATGTATTATGGTGGGTAGGTTTTAGTGTAGCATTACTTATTGCAAGTTACTATCTCGTTAAGAAAAGAAAAGTTGAAGTTGCACAGAACTCATCAATTCATATAGGACTTGAGCAGACTATAAAAGTATTTGCCGGTTTTGCAGTTGGTTTCTGTTTCGGCTGGATACTTGTTGCTATTTCTGGAAAAGAATCAACAGGGGTACAGTTTATATGGTTTACTGTTGGAATTTTAATTGGCACAATTGCAACAGTTATAATACTCCATTTAATTTATAACAGAAGTCTGTCTGACATTAGAAAAAGTGTTTTAGTAATAGGAATCGATATAGTTTTTGTATTAATTTTTTTAATTTCAATTGCCAGAGGCGGTTTAGGATTTGACAAGAGAATACCTAATGAAAAAGATGTAGAGGCAGTTGCAGTTTCAATGGACAGCAGTTCAAGTTTCATTGTAAACGGCGTTAATATTAGTGAGTATTACATTAAGGATAAGAACGCAATTGAGGCAACTTTAAATGCACATAGAGCTGTTGTTAAACAGGCACTTGAAGATAAGAGTATAATATATCCTATTTACGGAAGTAAAGATGTAACATTCGCAAGAGAAGGTGTGGATGAAATAACAAAGGATTATTATAGATTAAACATTTCATATAAGCTGAAAAATGGTTCTTATATAAACAGAACTTATGATGGATGTTTTTATGGGGATGAGTTTGACAGATTGTCAAAAATCGTTAAGAAACAAAATAATATAGTTGGTAATCTTATGAAAATACCTGCTTCCTATCTGTCGTATGTTGAGATAACTGACACTGTTAATGACAGAAGTACAGGCTTAGATGAATTTACTGAAAAAGGAAAGAAGGAAATTTACGAAGAACTGAGAAATGCAGCAAAGAAAGATTACGACCAAATGGGCGAAAAATTCTTTAGTACAAAGAACATGAAATGGCAGTTGTCATTATCCTTTATAGAGGATACTTATAACGGAGACGGCAATCAGATATACATAACCCTCAACATAAGTAAGAAGCACAAGAATCTATATAAATTCTTATTAGATAAAGGATATGAAAATGTTGAATTAATTAACTTAAAACAGGAAATGTATAGAGGTCAGGATAATAATTACGGCACAATGATCGGAAAAGAACGACGAACTGTTTATTTTAAAGTTCCAAAGTATTGGGACAATGCTAAGGAGATAAGAGCCTTTTTATATGACAGTGATAAATATAATTTCTACACAACATCTTTCAGTGTGAAAGAATCACAATGTGAGAGAGTGAAGGGAAATCTTTGGAAATATACATATTCTTTAGGTAGTAACATGGAAACAGGCACTTTAGATAAGGTGTTTGATAAAATTATGTTCTGTCAGGTAGAAGAGAATGGCGTACAGACTACAGGATGTGTAACATTACCTAAAAATAGGGAAAAGAAATGCCTGAAATTAAAAAACGGTAAGTTTGGTCTTAATGGTGATGGCATTAGAGATTCTTTATATAACTATAAGTGGGAAAAATTAAAGTAGTCTTATTGACCGAGAAGAAAATAGTGATATAATTGAATAAGGTTTTGACTTAAATGCACATATGTCAAAATATTATGACAAATTAATAATACGGAGGAATAAAAGATGGACAAGAAAAATATTGACTGGGCAAATCTTGGTTTTGGTTATGTAGATACTGACAAGAGATTTGTGGCAAATTTCAAAGATGGCAAGTGGGATGATGGAGTATTAACAGAGGACTCAAACGTAGTCATTAACGAATGTGCCGGAGTATTACAGTATGCTCAGACTATTTTCGAAGGAATGAAGGCGTACACAACAGAGGATGGACGCATAGTCACATTCCGTCCTGACTTAAACGCATCTCGTTTCGCTGATTCAGCAAGAAGATTAGAGATGCCTGTATTCCCAGAGGATAAATTTGTAAAAGCTATTAAGGAAACAGTAAAGGCTAACGCAGCATACGTTCCACCTTATGGTTCAGGAGCTACATTATATGTAAGACCTTATATGTTCGCAAGCTCAGCAGTAATTGGTGTTAAGCCTGCAGAAGAATATCAGTTCAGAGTTCTTACAACACCTGTAGGACCTTACTTTAAAGGCGGCGCAAAACCGATTACAATTAAGGTTAGTGATTTTGATAGAGCAGCTCCTCATGGAACAGGACATATCAAAGCAGGTCTTAACTATGCAATGAGCTTACATGCAATTGTTACTGCACATGCAGAAGGTTTTGATGAAAACATGTACCTTGATGCAGCAACAAGAACAAAGGTAGAAGAAACAGGTGGTGCAAACTTCATTTTTGTAACAAAAGATAATAAAGTTGTTACTCCAAAGTCAAACAGTATTTTACCTTCAATTACACGTCGTTCAATTATGCATGTTGCAAAAGAATATCTTGGACTTGAAGTTGAAGAAAGAGAAGTATTCATCGATGAAGTTAAAGATTTTGCAGAATGTGGTTTATGTGGAACAGCAGCAGTTATTTCACCTGTTGGTAAGATTGTAAATCATGGCGAAGAAATCTGCTTCCCAAGTGGAATGGATGAAATGGGACCTATTACAAAGAAATTATATGAAACATTAACAGGTATCCAGATGGGCAGAATTGAAGCTCCAGAAGGCTGGTTAGTAGAAATTAAGTAATGACAATAAAAAGTCCGCTTATGTAACAGTAGGCGGGCTTATTTATTAATTGGGATTTCTTTGAAATCACAATTAATAAATAACGTTCCACTAGGGATGCACACTTGCGCAAAAGGAAAAATGTTGCTGAAGCAACATGCGCTCGGTGCGTAGAATGTCCCAAGGGACATTCTTAGTTATATAATTGTGATTTCAAAGAAATTCCAATTAATTTGTTGTAGCTATTACTATTATGAAGGAGAAAAATATATATGTGGACAAGAGCAGAATTAAAAAGTACAGCCAGACAGATACTACAGAAGAATTACTGGAGTGGGGTACTTGTAACTTTGATATTATCCATTGTTATTGGTAATTTTAGTTTTGGAACATCAGTTAATTTTAATGACGTAACAGATTCCATAACTAACACGGGAAATTCTATTTTAACAGACAACTCTTATATGGGATATACAGATCAAAGTGTGAATTTACAGTTTAATATTTTAAGAACAAGATTACTGGGAATTATAAAAAATATTTCATACACACAGATTTCCATGGTGTTAATACTTGGAATAATCATTTTCCTAGCAGGTCTTGCTTTAGCTTTCTTAGTTTTTGCACAGTTAGAGGTTGGCTGTAAGAGATGGTTAATTAAAAACAGAACAGTGAATCCTCAATTTAGTGAAATGACAGAAGGGTTCAGAAATGGGTATTTAAACATTGCAAAAACAATGTTTTTAAAATCATTATATACATCATTATGGTCACTGTTATTTATTATACCCGGTATAGTTAAAATGTACGAATACAGAATGATACCATATTTGCTTGCTGAAAATCCTAATATGAGTTCCAGCGAAGCTTTTAGAAGAAGCAGACAAATGATGATGGGGAATAAAATGAATGCGTTTGTCCTTGACTTATCATTTATTGGTTGGAATATTTTGGCAGCGTTTACATGTGGTATACTTAACATATTCTATGTTGTACCATATAAATGTTTAACAGATGTAGAATTATACGTGACTCTATGTGGTTATCCTAAGCAGAATAATCAGCAACAGCATGATAATTTTAATACAAATTATGACAGTTACGAAGAAGTTTAGAAAAAAGTCACTTTTTGGAAACAAAATTCGATTATTATACTAGACAAAGGAATTATAATTTGTTAAAATTATAACAAAGTTGAAAATCTTTTTAAAAATTATATATATGGAGGATTAATATTATGTCAAAAAAAGTAGTTATTGCAGGCGCATGTCGTACAGCAATCGGTAAGATGGGTGGAGCTTTAAGCACAACTCCAGCACCAGTTTTAGGATCTATTGTTATTGAAGAAGCTCTTAAGAGAGCAGGCGTACCAAAGGACGCTGTTGATCACGTATACATGGGATGCGTTATCCAGGCTGGTCTTGGACAGAACGTAGCTCGTCAGGCTTCAATCAAGGCAGGTCTTCCAATTGAAACACCAGCAGTTACAGTAAACGTTGTTTGTGGTTCAGGTCTTAACTGTGTAAACATGGCTGCGCAGATGATTAAAGCAGGAGATGCTGATATTGTTGTTGCAGGTGGTATGGAAAATATGTCAATGGCACCATACGCACTTCCAAAGGCAAGATTTGGTTACAGAATGAACAATGGTACAATCATTGATACAATGGTAAATGATGCTTTAACAGATGCATTCAACAACTACCATATGATGATTACTGCTGAAAACGTAGCTGAACAGTGGGGAATCTCAAGAGAAGAATTAGATGAATTCTCAGCAAACTCACAGCAGAAATGCGAAAAGGCTATGGCTGACGGTAAGTTCAAAGATGAAATCGTACCTGTTGTTGTTAAGAATAGAAAGGGCGATATCGTTGTAGATACAGATGAAGGACCAAGAGCTGGTACAACAGTTGAATCACTCGGTAAATTAAGATGCTGTTCAGGAAAGCCTGATGGTGTTATTACAGCAGGAAATGCTTCAGGTATTAACGATGGAGCTGCAGCAGTTGTAGTTATGAGCGAAGAAAAAGCTAAAGAATTAGGTGTTACACCTATGGCTACATTTGTTGCCGGAGCACTTGGTGGTGTTGCACCTGAAATCATGGGTGTTGGACCAGTTGCTTCAACAAAGAAAGTTATGGAAAAGACTGGCTTAACAGTTGATGATATGGACTTAATCGAAGCTAACGAAGCTTTCGCAGCACAGTCAGTAGCAGTTGCTAGAGACTTAAAGTTCGATATGAGCAAAGTAAACGTAAACGGTGGTGCTATCGCACTTGGACATCCGGTAGGAGCTTCAGGATGCCGTATCCTTGTTACATTACTTCATGAAATGCAGAAGAGAGATGCTAAGAAGGGTCTCGCTACTTTATGTATCGGTGGCGGAATGGGTTGCTCAACAATCGTTGAAAGAGACTAATTGAATACATAAAAAGCTGGTGGCAATTTTTTACTACCAGCTTTTAGTGTGTTTTTCTACCATAAGAGTTTATCCAAACTCTTAATACAATTATAATTTTTTAAGGAGAAGTGATATGGAATTTATTACTTATGAACAGGATGGATTTGTTGGAGTAATTACAATCAACCGTCCAAAGGCATTAAATGCATTAAACAGCCAGGTTCTTGATGAATTAAATGCAACTTTAGATGCAGTTAATTTAGATGAAACAAGAGCATTAGTTTTAACAGGTGCAGGAGAAAAATCATTTGTAGCCGGTGCTGATATTGGAGAAATGTCAACATTAACAAAGGCTGAAGGTGAAGCATTTGGTAAAAAAGGAAACGATGTATTTAGAAAGTTAGAAACATTTGACATTCCTGTAATCGCTGCCGTAAACGGATTTGCTTTAGGTGGTGGATGCGAAATCTCAATGAGTTGTGATATTAGACTTTGTTCTGAAAATGCAATTTTCGGACAGCCTGAAGTAGGTCTTGGAATCACACCTGGATTTGGTGGAACACAGAGACTTGCAAGATTAGTTGGTCCTGGAATGGCTAAGCAGATGATTTACACAGCTAGAAACATTAAGGCTGATGAAGCTTACAGAATCGGTCTTGTAAATGCTGTATATCCACAGGAAGAATTATTAGATGCTGCAAAGAAGTTAGCTGCAACAATTGCTAAGCAGGCTCCTATTGCAGTTAGAGCTTGTAAGAAAGCTATTAACGATGGCCTTGATGCAAGCATGGATGATGCTATCGTTATTGAAGAAAAATTATTTGGAAGCTGCTTCGAAACAGAAGATCAGAAGGCAGGAATGGGTAACTTTCTTGAAAAAGATAAAGAAAAGAAGTTAAAAGTTGTTCCTTTCCAGAACAAATAATTAAATAAGGAAAACACCACATGGATTTAATTTCATTGTGGATACAATTTAAATTTTATAAAAATATTTTTGGAGGAAAATAAGATGAAAGTTGGAGTAATTGGTGCTGGTACAATGGGCCAGGGAATCGCAAAGGCTTTTGCTATGGTTGATGGTTACACAGTAGCTTTATGTGACATCAAGCAGGAATGGGCAGAAGGCGGAAAAGACAAGATTGCAAAAGGATATGCAAGACTTGTTGCAAAAGGAAAAATGACACAGGAACAGGTTGATGGTATTCTTGATAGCATCACACCAGGTCTTAAGGAAGACTTATGTGCAGATTGTGACTTAATCGTTGAAGCTGCATTTGAAAACATGGAAGTTAAGAAAACTACATTTAGTGAATTAGATAAGATTTGCAAGCCTGAATGTATCTTTGCTTCAAATACATCATCACTTTCTATCACAGAAATCGGAAATGGTCTTACACGTCCTATGATTGGTATGCATTTCTTCAACCCTGCTGATAGAATGAAATTAGTAGAAGTTATCGCAGGCGTTAATACACCTGACGAAACAGTAGAAGAAATCATTAATATTTCAAAAGAAATTGGAAAGACACCTGTACAGGTAAATGAAGCTGCAGGATTTGTAGTAAACAGAATTTTAATTCCAATGATTAACGAAGCTGCTTTCATTAAGATGGAAGGTGTTTCAGATATTGCTGGTATTGATGCAGCTATGAAGCTTGGTGCTAACCACCCAATGGGACCACTTGAATTAGGTGATTTCGTTGGTTTAGATATCTGCCTTGCAATTATGGATGTTCTTTATAATGAGACAGGAGATAGCAAATATCGTGCATGTCCATTAATCCGTAAGATGGTTAGAGGCGGAAATCTTGGTGTTAAATCAGGTAAGGGATTCTACGTTTATAACGCAGACCGTACAAAGACACCAGTAGATGCTCAGTAATTTAGAGCAAACTATAAATATGGAGGAAAGATAAATGGATTTTACTTTAAGCAAAAAACATGAAATGGCTAGAACTCTTTTCAAAGAATTCGCTGAAAATGAAGTTAAACCTCTTGCTCAGGAAACAGATGAAAATGAACAGTTTCCAGTAGAGACAGTTGAAAAGATGGCAAAATATGGTTTCCTTGGTATACCGGTTCCTAAGGAATACGGCGGACAGGGATGTGACGTTTTAACATATGTAATGTGTGTTGAAGAATTATCAAAAGTATGTGGTACAACAGGTGTTATCGTATCTGCACATACTTCTCTTTGCATCGACCCAATTATGACTTACGGTACAGAAGAGCAGAAACAGAAATATGTAAAGCCACTTGCAACAGGTGAGAAGCTTGGTGCATTCGCATTAACAGAGCCTGGTGCTGGTACAGATGCCCAGGGAGCACAGACCAAGGCTGTATTAGATGGTGATGAGTGGGTATTAAACGGATCTAAATGCTTTATTACAAACGGTAAAGTTGCAGACGTTTATATCGTAATCGCAATCACAAGTGTTACCGAAGATAAGAGAGGAAGAAAGAAGAAGAACTTCTCTGCATTCATCGTGGACAAGGGAGCTCCTGGATTCTCCTTCGGAACAAAAGAAAAGAAAATGGGTATCCGTGGATCATCTACATACGAGTTAATCTTCGAAGACTGCAGAATTCCAAAGGAAAATCTGTTAGGACCGGAAGGAAAAGGATTCCCAATCGCTATGCATACTCTGGATGGCGGACGTATCGGTATCGCAGCTCAGGCACTTGGTATTGCAGAAGGTGCATTAGACAGAGCAGTTGCATACACCAAAGAAAGAAAACAGTTTGGTCGTTCTATCGCTCAGCAGCAGAATACCCAGTTCAAGCTTGCTGATATGGCAACCAGAATTGAAGCAGCTCAGATGCTGGTTTACAAAGCTGCTATGGCTAAAGCAACACAGAAGGTATATTCTGTAGAAGCAGCAAAAGCAAAATTATTCGCAGCAGAAACCGCAATGGCAGTTACTACAGAAGTAGTTCAGTTATTCGGTGGATACGGATACATCAGAGAATACGATGTAGAGCGTATGATGCGTGATGCTAAGATTACAGAGATCTACGAAGGAACAAGCGAAGTTCAGAGAATGGTTATTTCTGGCGCATTATTAAAATAGTTTCTGACAGATCGGCGCAAAAGGATTTTAAACGAAAAATCATGGCGCACACAAATTAAAAATATAAGGAGTGAATATACCGTGAAAATAGTTGTATGTGTAAAACAGGTACCAGATACAAAAGGCGGAGTAAAATTTAATCCGGATGGTACTTTGGATAGAGCTGCAATGCTCACTATCATGAACCCAGATGACAAAGCAGGTCTGGAAGCAGCATTAAGATTAAAAGATCAGTACGGTGCAGAAGTTACTGTACTTACCATGGGACTTCCAAAGGCTGATGAAGTTCTT
>ERZ857750.2203-NODE-2203-length-19350-cov-12.475512_pt1 | contig 19350 bp, 16 predicted proteins | sample MGYA00519915_ERZ857750 | MGnify/ENA primary metagenome ERZ857750 (study PRJEB31778, sample SAMEA3449358) | human gut metagenome | biome: human gut; feature: human-associated habitat; material: faeces | place: United Kingdom | collected 2010/2012 ... | reverse complement strand
ATCGCCGACCCGCGCGTAACCGATGGACATCCGCAATGCATACGGCACCTCGGCACGAGCGAGCTCGTCGTTAATCGCCGAACACAGGTCTATGATGTCCTGTTCCGCCGCAGCCTTCTGGAGCACCACGAACTCATCGCCGCCATAACGTGCGATAAAGCCACCAGACGCCGAGCAGACCTCTTTGAGCGTAGCAGATATGACCTGGAGAGCATGGTCGCCCTCCACATGTCCATAGCGATCGTTAATCAGCTTAAAGCCGTCGGCGTCCATCATAAGCAGATACACATCATCGGCCTGATCAGCACCCGAGAACAGCGACAGCATATAGGTCTCAAAACGGTTGCGATTGTTAAGGCCAGTCAACGGGTCGGTCGAGATCAGCTGCTCCTGGTAGATGATGTAGAGCAGCAGGATGCTCAGCGTTATACCGACACAAAGGCCCGGTACCGAAAACAAAACCTGAAAGGTACCGCCCACCAGAGCGGGAACCACAAAAAAGGCGAGAGTGCGATAAATGGCCTTCTTTTGCAGGCTTTCGACTTTTCGAGCCTGAATAAAGGCATGCAAGGACGTATATATGATGTAGCAGTAGCTAACGATAGGTTGAATCATATAAAGCGCTCCGCGACGATATACGCCCTGCGCATCGATATAGAACATAGTGTGCGTCCAGTAGCTGGCAAATGCCAGCACGACCACCAATACGGTTGGCAACGTCACGAGCGCCACCCTATAGCGCGCGGTCAAAAGGCGAGAGCCCTGCATCGTCTCGGAATAGAAAAACCAAATGAGGCACGCGATGGCGAACAGCGAAAACGAAACCGCGTTGGAAATCCAGTTGGCCGCGATGCCTACAGGAGTGCTCACGCCGTCTGAGAGCGTCCAGATCATATCGAAGAAAATGTAGGCAGCAGACGTGTAGCCGAGCATGCTAAACAAGAGCTGCTGGGTGCTCGAGAACAAGGAGCGGCGGCTTCGTGCGGCAAGCCCGATAAGAACAATCATGCATAGCAGGAATATCTCAATCTTGAGTGCCTTAACCACTAGACGCCATCCCTTCAATATCCAAGTGGTCAGAATCGCCCGATTCGTGTCTGGGCAATAAACACCCCTACTCCGCAGGGGTAAGGGGAATAATAGCAGAGCGCCCGAACGTCACTGCAAGACAGCTTTCGTTCGGGCGCTCAAACGGCGCGAATTGCACGCCGGAATCTATTATCGGTAACAGCCGTTACTCACCGTCGATATCGGTCGCGACGGCCTCCTCGATGGCCTCGATGCCTTCGACCGACAGATCCTCTTTGCCCTGGCAAAACTTCTTGTCGACCCAGCCGGTCAGAATCGGAGCCATGATTGCCGTGATGATGACGGCGGTGGCGATCTGGGCGTACGCGGTGGGCGCAAGTTCGGCATAGCGCGGAGCGACCTCGGCGAGGGCGACCGGCGTGGTCATGGCAGTGCCGGCGATAGTGGAACAGGCAACGGCCGCCTTGCCGTTACCACCGCACAGGCGCTCGAAGGCAAAGGTAATGGGACCGACGACAAACAGCGTGACAAGGCCCAGCAAGATACCGGAAATACCGCCGGTGATAAAGCTCGAAAGGCTCATGGACGCACCGAGCTGAAAACCGATGACAGCGATCGCGGGATTGGCGCCGGGGACCAGCAGGTTCTTGATAAACGGGAACAAGTTGCCCAGGACCATGCCGATAACAAGCGGCAGGATGGATCCGATGATGGTGCCGACGGGGATGTTGGCGAGACCCGAGACACCGAGGATGATCATCGTGACGGCGGGGCCGGCCGTAAAGAACAGGATACCGACAGCGCCCTGTTCGGACTCATCGCCGAACTCGCCCATGATGCCCGTATAGAGCGCCATGTTGCAAAACGTGATGCCGCCGATGATAGACACGGAGCTCAGGCCCAGGAAGTTGTCGTTAAAGAAATATGCCACACCCAAGCCAAGGGCGGCCACAACAACAAGCTTGGGGATCAGTACGACGATGCCGGTCTTGATAGCGCTCGGCGTGGACTTAAAGCTGATGCCGGCACCCACGAAGAGCAGGATCGCAGCGACGATGGTATTGGAGCCGCCGCGGCAGGCGGCGGTAAAGAAGCCGCCGATCTCAAAGACCTGCGGGCAGAAGGTATTGAGCAAAAGGCCAACGATCATGGGATAGATCATGATGTCACCCGGGATACGCGGGACTTTGAATTTCTTTTGCTCGTTGGCGGTCGCTTCCTGTGCCATGAAACCCCCATTTCCGCTGACGCGGAACAAAAGCCCACGTCACACTTTGCTACAGTAAAGTTTGACCATGGTACCAGAAGAAGCAGACCGGCTCGGTGAGAAATTCGATTCGTTGTGCCGGGACGCTAAACGTGCCCCGCTCTTATATGAAGCTCAAAACGATATAGAACACGATGCCCGAGACGCAGCACCACAACATCGACTTTGTTTTGATTGCCACCGCCACGACACCGGCAGCCGCAATCCAGGGAATCAAGCCCTGCCACAAGCCGGCGCCGAAAGCGCCAGGGCTTATCAAATCGTTGGCGACCAGCGCCGCGAAGGCGGCAGGCGGAATATAACCCAAGGCCTCGGTAACGCGAGGCGACAGCGTTCTCCCGCGCAAGGCAAACGCCGGGGCAATGCGGAAAAACGCGATAGCCGCCCATGACGACAGCCACAGGACCAAAAACTCATTAACGGGCATCGCGAGCACCCCTTCCTTCGGCGAGAGCATCGCACGCAAGCGCCGCGGCAACACCGACGAGCACGCTTGCCGGCACGGCGATATTCGTCCACCCCAAGAACTTGCATATGGCGACAGACACCGCAGCCATAACGGCAGCTACGACATTGCCGCGCGACAGTCGCTGCGAAAAGAGTAGGCAGATAAAGAGCGAGGTGCAGACAAAACCCGCAATAGCGGTGGGGACATCGACAACGGCGCCGACAATGGCGCCCGTCGTACACGAAACGCCCCATGTCGCGATGAGGATCGCGTTGAGCACAAAGGACTCGCGCGGGCCCCAATCCTCCCCTTCAACAAGCCTGGCAAGCGAGATGCCATAGGCCTCCTCGGTAAGTGTCGCGGCAACAGCCAGCGTCTGACGCTTCGAGGCACCCCTCAGATGCGGTGCAATCGATGCCGAGTAAAGCGCAAAACGCGAGGAGATTGCGGCGACGCTTGCGATAATCGACGCCGCAGGCACACCTGCCAACCACAGGTTGCAGACCATAAACTGGCCGCTACCCGTCACAAACGTGCTGCTCAGGGCAAAGACCATCCAGGGTTCCATCCCCGTCTGCGCCATAATCATTCCGCACGGCGCGCCTATCGCAACATAGGTAAGCATCACCGGCCAGACGGTTTTAACGATTTTGAGCACCATAGCGTTCCTCGTCCCAACAAGCTTTCCGAGCCGCATTCAACGATGCGGCAGAATCATCGCCCGGCAGCAACCGAGTTCACCTACAATTGCCACCGGATCGAAAGACACAGCTTTTTAGGAAGTCATTATGACAGCTATCGATCAGGCCCGGGCGACCGCGGCCTTCAAACGCTATACCGATGCTTACGATGCCGCCAATCCGCGCATCGCACTCAAGATCGAACACACCTATCACGTGGCGGAAGCGTGCGATACCGTGGCGCGTGAGCAGGGCTGGTCACCGCAGGACATTGACCTAGCTTGGCTTTGCGGCCTGCTGCACGATATGGGCCGCTTTGAGCAGCTGCGACGCTGGGATACGTTTAAGGATGCCGAAAGCATGAGCCATGCGGCGTTGGGCGTCGAGGTCCTCTTTGGCGAGAACCCCGACGACGCGCCCGCCACAACAAGCATCCGAGATTTTATCGAGACCGAAGAGCACGACGAGCTCATCCGCGCGAGCATCACCTATCACAGTGACTTTCGCCTGCCGGCACAACTCGACGAGCGTACACGGTGCTTCTGCGATATCGTACGCGATGGCGACAAAATCGACATTATGCGCACCATCGCCGACAGCACCGTCGACACCATCCTCAAGGTGGATGAGAACACGTTCCTCGCCAGCCGCTTCTCGACACCGGCGCTTACCGCCTTTGACGAGCACCGCTGCGTTGCACGCGACGAACGCGACGAGGCCGCCGACTACCTGGTGGGGCTCATCTGCTTTATGTTTGAGCTCGTCTATCCGGCGAGCCGCGCGCTGGCGCGCGAGCAGGGCGATATCTACCGCCTGCTCGACGCGCCCTTTGGCATTACGCGTCCCTTTACCGATCCCGCCACGCAAGCGACCTGGGAGCGCTTAAAGAAGGAGATGCGCGACTGGCTGGCGCGCGCCTAGCGCTCAAGCTGGGCCAGCAGCTCCTCGACGACCTCGGCGGCGTCCCCAACAACCTTGTACTGGGCAGCACCAAAGATGGGGGCATCCGGGTCCTCGTTGATGGCGATAATGCACTCTGCCCCACCGATGCCGGCAAGATGCTGGATGGCGCCCGAAACACCGATACTCACGAGAAGCTTGGGCGAAACCGATACGCCCGTCTGGCCAATCTGATGGCGATACTCCAGCCAGCCGGCCTCCACGACAGGTCGCGTGCAGCCAAGCTCGGCTCCCAGAGCCTCGGCGAGCCTTCGCATCAGCGGCAGGTTTTTCTTGGAACCAATGCCGCGACCCACAACGACCAGGCGCTCGGCATCGGCGATCGAAGCCTGCTGCCCCCACTCCTCGGCGGGAATCGAGATCTCAACACGAGCCTTGGCATCATCCGCAAGTGATATCTGGGTGATCGTGCCGGAGCGGTTATAGTCAAAGTCGGGCGCCTTAAAGATGCCGGGACGCACCGTTGCCATCTGGGGACGATGATTGGGGCAGACGATGGTGGCCATCAGGTTGCCGCCAAACGCCGGACGCGTCTGTTGCAGCAGCCCCGTCTCCGTATCCATCGAAAGTACGGTGCAGTCAGCCGTAAGGCCCGTCTGCAAACGCACGGCAACGCCGGGTGCCAGTTCGCGGCCAAAGGCGGTCGCACCGTACAGAATGGCCTCGGGCTTGCGCTCTGCCACCAAATCGCAGATCAGCCGGGCGTAAACCTCCGCATCGTTCTGGCGCAGGCGCTCGTCGCGACAGACCAGGACCTCGTCTGCACCGGCGCAAACCAGATGCTCCAGGTCACCGAGAGAACCCTCGGGGCCCATACCGACCAGCGCCACCAGACGGCAGCCGCGAGCATCGGCAAGCTCGCGGCCCTTGCCCATGAGCTCATAGGCAACGGGAGTCACCGTATCGTGCTCGTCGGTCTGCACGAATACCCAAATGTCTCGATATGCATCGAGGCCCACCGCGCCAGCGGCCTCGTCACGCTCGATCGAAATGGCATTGACGGGGCAAGCGTCGACGCACCCACCGCATAGGATGCAGCCGTCGGTTACGCGGGCGCAACGGTTGGGCCGCTCGCCTTCCACTACGATGCCGCCCGAGGCGCAAGCGCGAACGCAGCGACCGCAGCCGATACAGGCTTCGCTATCGATAACCAGTCCGCTCATCTATGCCATCCCCTCGATAATCTTGGCAAGTTTTGCCGCCTGCTCGGACGCCGTTCCGTCAACGGCCTCGCACGTTTGGTCACGGTCGGGCACAAACGATCGCACGACCTGCGTCGGCGAGCCGGCAAGGCCGCAGCGCGCGGGGTCGGCGTTCACGTCGACAGCGTTGACCACGCGCACGTCCGCCTCCTCGGCCGCACGAATACCGGCAATGCTCGGCATACGCAGTTGGCCAATCTCCTTGGCAGCCGTCATCGCGCACGGCATCTCAAGGTACACCGTCTCCTCGCCGGCATCGCATCCGTGAACGAGCGCCAGCGAGCCACAGGTCGTAAAGCCCGCGCTCTGCACGCAGCTCACGTCGGTCACGCAGGGAATCTCAAAGGCACCGGCAAGCTCGGGACCAATCTGGGCCGTATCGCCGTCCACCGCCATCTTGCCGCAGATGAGCAGGTCGAAGTCCTCGTCAAGCGCCTCGATGCCGCACTTGAGGGCATAGGTCGTTGCCAGGGTATCGGCACCTGCAAAGGCGCGATCGGTCAGCAGCAGTGCGTCATCGGCGCCTCGGGCGATGCAGTCGCGCAATAGCGATTCGGTCGCGGGGATGCCCATCGACACCACCGTTACGCGCACGTCCATGCCAAAGCCGATAAAGTCGTCCTTCAGTGCCAGCGCGCATTCCAAAGCGCTCGCGTCAAAGGGATTAATGACCGCCTGTTTGCCATCGCGCACAATCGTATTGGTCTTGGGGTCCATCTTGACCTCGGTGCTTCCCGGCACCGCCTTGACGCACACCACCATATGGAAATCGCTCATCTTCACGCGCCCCCTTTCTGGACGAGCTCATCCAAGAGCTTCTCCGAAAACAGGTTACCGCGACCCAGCTGCCCGGCAGGATCGAGCTGGAGCTTGAGCCGCGCCGACTCGACCATGGCCTCGTGACCGTACATCGTCTCCAAGAAGCCCGCCTTGATCTTGCCGACACCGTGTTCGGCGGAGACGGCGCCGCCCATAGCCGTGACCTCGGAAGCCCACTGGGCAAAGAGTTCTCCGCCGCGGCGGTGATCCTGCGCATCGCGCGGCAGAATATTCACATGCAGATGGTTGTTACCGATGTGCCCCCAGGCGGCAGATTCAAGCCCGCTTTCGGCCAACGTGCGGCGATAGAGGGCGATGACATCGGCCAAGTGTGCGTTGGGCACCGACATGTCCGAGCCCAGTTTGGTGATGGTGGGATCCGTGCGGCGACGCTCGTCGATGAGCATGTTGACGCTCTCGGGCACCGCATGGCGGAAGAATCGCTGGCACTCGCGATCGGCCTCGGTGCGCGCGACCCATGTCGCATCGTCGCTGCCGCCCGCAAGCTCTAGTACCCACCCCAAGTGATACAGCTCCTCTGTCGCTTGGGCCTCGTCATCGCAGTCGAGCTCCACGTAGACACAAACCTTGGCGTCTTTGTCGAGCGCCGGCAGCGAGGCGAACGCGGTCGACTGCTCACGCTGACGACGCAGGATATCCAGGGCGCCCGCATCGAAATATTCGATGGCAGCCGCGTGGGACAGGACGGGACGCACAGAATCGGTGAAGGACACGGCCTTGTCTTCGCTATCAAAGAAGCAGCTCACGCCCCAAACGACCGCAGGCGCCGCCTGCAGGGCAATCTCGAGCTCGGTGATGACGCCGAGTGTGCCACACGCACCGATAAACAGATCGATGGCATCCATATCGTCAGCAACGAAATAGCCCGAAGCATTTTTGGTCTTGGGCATGGTGTAGTCGGGAAGGTCGAGCTCGAGCGTGCGGCCCCGCATCGTGACGAGCGAAAGGCGGCGACCCCGTGCAAAAACCTCGCCACGGTGAAGCTCGAGCAGGTCGCCATCGGTCAGCACGACATGAAGGCCCGTGACGTGAGGGCGCATGGGGCCGTAAGCGTAGCTACGGGCGCCGGAAGCGTTGCATGCCGCCATACCGCCCAGGCAGGCAGATGCCTCGGTGGGATCGGTAGGAAAGAATTGTTCGGGAGCTTCCTGGAACTCCTCGTAGGCCTCAAGCGATGCCTGGTCCCAGCCGGCAGTCGGCAGCACTTTCTTGCCCAGTTGCTTGCGCAGCTCAGACAGCACGACGCCGGGCGCCACACGCAAAAGAAAGCGGCCCTGCTCATCGCGGCGAATGCCTAGGTAGCGATTCATGCGGGAAGTATTGAGAATGTGACCGCCATGAGGCACGGCGCCGGCGGCAAGACCGGTCCGGGCGCCCTGAACCGTCACCGGGACACGCTCGGCATGGAGCTTTTTCAAAATGGCGCGGACCTCGTCCTCCGTTGTCGGAAACGAGATGCTCGAGGCCTCGCCCGATGTGCGAGACTCATCGCGGCCATACTCTTCGAACTCGTCGGTGAAGGGTTTGATGGTTGCCGACACGCGAACTCCCCCTTTAGCTAACTACAGTGTTTGCAGGGAGATGTTACCGCATCGTTTCGTCGACGTGTTCGAGACCGTCTCCATAATTGGCGTTTTTTACGTTCGTGTAATTCGGTGAGCGGCTGGATTTCCTCGACAGACGATGCATTTGACACATATCGCCCTGCCGTCGCCGATCGCTCGATTGTCGCTCGAAAAAAGTTGAAGTATTTTTTGCCGCCTTTTATCTGCGGAGACGCCAATCCGTCAAGCATTTGGTCAGAAATTGGTCAAGTAGCGGCTGATACGGTCGGCGTCGACAGCCAAAACCGATAGAAGTTTTGGCCCAGAAGCAGGGAGGTTCCCATGGCATATTACTGGCCCCAGTACGGCATCGCCATCGAAGTCGACGACGATCCCCATCTCCTACCTTTCGACGAAGAGGTATTCCCCGATACGACGGTCTACCACGTTACCACCGATGTGATCTGCGACCCCGAGTCGTTCTCGGCGCTCGCCCACCACATCGCGCATATCCACGACATCGAGTTCCCTCCCGACTTCGACGAGCTTGTCTACTCGCGCCGCCTGATGCTTCACATGCTCTTTGGAGCGGACCCGTCCACCTTTGCGCGCATCTATACCGCCAAGGATGCCGCATGAGCGCGAAGAAGCCGCCCCACTTTGCAGGTCTGGGGCATCGCAGGAAGCTCATCGTTGCCTGCTTGGCCATCGTCTGCGCCCTTGTCGCCGTAGGACTATACGCTTGGCAGTCGCAGCCCGTACCCGAGGCGGGCGCTTCGGTTACGACGGCCGAGGGCAAAACGCGTCAGGAAATCCAAGATGAGCTCGACGCTATCGTCCGCGACAACATGATGACGATTTCGGTCGCGCCGGTCGCTCAGCTGCAGGAGGACGGCAAGCTGCGCGTCAACGTGCAAAACGTCCAAGACAATAAATTTCCCCAGCGATTCCGCGTCATCCAAAACGACGAGACCATGTACGAATCCGGTGTGGTCGAAGCCGGCAAGACGGTTGAGACCTGCCCCGCCGGCGATATCCAAGAAGGCGAGGCATATATCGAGATTCAGGCACTCGATGCCAAGACCTACGACACCCACGGCAATCCGACGCGCGTCAAAGTGCGGGTGGCCCAGGCAGAAGGCTAGTGGCCGACGCGCTCGCAGGGGCAGCACCCTGCCCCCCCATTCGTCCAACCATCACGGAAACAGTCCGTGACGAGCAGAAAGGATCGATTATGAACACACCCATGAACCTGAGCGGAGCCAGGGCACTCGCCGTGGGCGCAGGGCTTACGCTCGCACTTGCGATGGGCGCCGCGCCAACGGCGGCCATGGCAGAGGTGCGCGTTGGAACCACCGATGTGACGGTGAAGGCCGACATTAGCAATGTTTCGTTTAAGGCGCCAACGGTCATCCCCTTTGCCGCCAACGCCGACGGAACGCTTGTGGGACCCTCCGACAAGGCGATTACCATCGACAACCTCTCGGTATATGGCATCCACGTCACCAACATGAAAGTCACGGCCAAGAACGACTGGACAATCGTTGCAGACGCAAAGACGGGCTCGGCCCAGAACTCCATCGATTTTAAGGTTGGCCCCGATGAGGCAGAAAAGGATGCCAGCTCGGCGACTCAGACTACGGGCCTCGATCTTTCCAAAGACGCAAACTTCGACATGAAGTACCAGGGCATTGCCGACGGAACGGACAAAATCAAGCTCAATGTGAGTGGCCACGTCGCCCGCGTCACGCGTGACATCTACCACGCCGGCGGTACGGGAGATCAAGTGGCAAGCATCACTTGGACGGTCGAGCCCGGTGCGCACGCCACGTCCTAAGGCGATTGCACTGGCCGCCATCGTCGGCATCTTGGCGTCCGCACCTGCCATGGCCTTTGCTCAACAAGAGCAAGCGCAGGCGGCCACCGAAGTGACCGTCGACCTTTCGGGCCTTAATCGCGACAGCCGTCACGAGCCGCTCGCTCAGACGAGCGACACCCGGCAACTCATTGCGGCAGGCGCCGCCACGGCGGGGGCAGGACTGACGTGCCTTGGCCTGCACATCAAACGCAACCAATAGCCAAGCACGACCGGAGTACGCGGAATAGATAGGAGAACCATGGCACCCAAAAACCTTTTGCCCGTCGCCGCGCTCTGCAGCGCACTGGCGAGCGGTATGCCTCTCGCCGCTTGGGCGACGCCCGCCACGGCAAACTCCTTACCGCAAGCTCTGAGCCCCGTGGCGAATTCGTCGGGTATCGTCGCCTGCCAACGTTTTTCGCTCGCACGCGCCACGGTCCGAACCTCGGGATGCCTTCACCGCAATACGGTTGACTCGATAGTCGTGGATATCAAGCGACCGGACAAGGAGAACGGCCCCCGGACAGGTTATGCCATCTGCACATGGAACTCGGCTACAGTCGACGCCGATGGCGACCCATGCGACCTAGAGCTGCGCATCGATATTGACTCGGTCGATGACTCGGCGAACGGGGCGAAGGTCGTCTTCGACAGCGCGGCCCATGATGAAGAAGAAGGGGGTGTATGCCTGGGCTGCGTTCCCTCGAATGTCGATGGCGCGCAGCCCATCATCTCCTTTACGGCCTCGCTGCGACTGACCAAGGCGGACACCGAAGCCATCGCAACGGGAGATGCGCCTTTGCTGTTCTACGCTGGCGACACGGACGACCAAGAGGCTCAAAGCAATAGACATAAGGGTTCGCTTAACCTCACGCGTGGATCAGAACCCGCCCCCATCAATATCGATGCCCAGGAGCCGGGCGTGCAGCGCATTCTCGCCGATCCGGCGCTGCTCCAAATGACATGGCACGGAGTGGGGTCCGTCGGGATTGCTGCTCCCATATCGAGCGATAATGACAAATCCCCCAAAGACGAGGTCGCAGACGCAGCGACACATGTTGATGATGCAGACGATGCATCATCAGAAGACAACGCTATGGCTCCTCTCGAGAAGCCAGACGGCACCGCCACCGAACTAGGCGATTCCCAGCCGAAAGACGGCCTGGACTTTGCCGCTCCCCCAGATGTCGACGAAGGCAACTGTTGCATGATGGTCGCGCTCGACCACACGGAAACCTTCGATGCCGCAAGCATTGATCCAGTCGCCGCCAATGCGCCCCGCCGCAAAAATATCCTCATCGCATTCCCCAATACCGTCGAGCTCGTCTTTTTGCCTTCGGGTGAAGTCGTCGCGCCTACGGCACTTACAGCAGTGGGAGCAAGGAGCGCATCGAACGATATCCAAGCTATCTCGGCACTTGATGCCACAACGACCGCCAAGTTACACCTTTATTCCGTTGCAGCAGACGGAACGCGAACCGAAGAATTCGACGGAACCAAGCTTTTGGTTCCGCGTCGCATCGGTATCCAAGAAGACTTCCCCTATCAAATGGAACTTGAAGGGTTCGATCGTGCACGAGATGCCGACATCATTGCCGCAGCCATCGAATCCCCGCAGCACCTCATGACGCTGCGCTTCGACTTTAGCCCCGTCCTGTCCTAGACCGCTAACCGCCACTTGGCTCGGATACTGAGCGCTCCTCTCCCCGTTCTGCTACGATTGCCGCGTTGGCATCAATTGCAGGAGGGTTCATGCCGGGTTTAGGAACGATCATCAACGTCGCACTTTTGATCGCGGGCGGTCTGCTGGGCCTCATGGGTGGGCGCTTCATTACGCCCCGCATCCAAGACACGCTCATGAAGGCGTCGGGGCTGTGCGTCCTGTTTATCGGCCTGGGCGGCACCATGCAAAAGATGCTCGTTATCGATGGAGAAGCGTTGGCGACCACCGGCACCACCATGCTTATCGTCTCATTTGCCCTCGGTTCGCTCATCGGCGAGGCCATCAACCTGGAGGCCGCCATCGAGAACCTCGGCGAATGGCTCAAGCGCAAAACCGGCAGCGAAGGCGACAACGAGTTCACCAACGCCTTTGTCTCGGCATCGCTCACCGTGTGTATCGGCGCCATGGCCATCGTCGGATCGATTCAGGACGGTCTGCTCGGCGACTGGTCCACGCTTGCCCTGAAGGGCGCGCTGGACTGCATCATCGTCTGCACCATGACGGCCTCGCTTGGCCGCGGCTGCATCTTCTCGGCCCTGCCCGTTGCCGTATTCCAGGGTACGATCACGCTTTTTGCCGGCGCACTCTCCCCCATCATGACCACCGCAGCCCTCGACAGCCTTTCGCTTGTGGGCTCAATGCTCATCTTCTGCGTCGGAGTCAACCTCATCCGTCCTCAGACCTTCCGCACGGCCAACATGCTCCCCTCCGTCGTCGTGGCGGTCATCTACGCCCTCCTGTTCTAAACTATCTGCATAGTGATATCTCGAACACCTGTTTGATGCTGTGCTATGATATGAGGTCACCAAAGCTGCGCTAGGAGAGGAGAAGCGGTGGCCGACCAGGACGTCAAGATGCTCATCGAGCGCATTATGGCCGAGGCCCGGACCCACCAGTCCGCCCGCTTCTCAAACGAAATCTATGCTGACGAGCCGATTCTCAAGACCGGTCGTCAGATGCAGAACTTCCTCCCCGACCAGTACCGCAAGATGCGCGAGATATCACGCTGGCAAGAGGATCCCAAAGGCGGCGCGGGACGTTGGCTATCGGAGGCGGAGCTCTTTTACCGCCAAGGCCTGTTAATGGCCGACTTCGAGGACGATTGCCCCTACAACGGCACCTTTAAGTCGTACTTTCCCACCTACAATGCCATGAGCGATCGACAGTTGCGCGGCTACTTTACCTGGCGTGCCCAAGTGCGCCGCGGCAATATCGAGGAGACATCGACCTCGTTTGCTTTTCTTTATCTTTACGAATTGATCTGCGGCATTGGCGTTGATGGCCCGATCGATGGCTTTAGCAAGATCAGGGCATTTTGGGATGCCTATCGCGCCTTTGAACCCGGCATCGACCGGTTCGCACGCGTGTGGCTGCAGGACTACGCCGTGTTCCATGAGCTCGACCCCAAGCTGCTTCGCGACTCTAAAACCGTCGCATTCGACAACGCCCTCATCGAGCTGCGCCGCGCAGCGCGAGACCTTGTACCCGCGCCGGCGCCGTCGGACCTGCCGCCTGCGCGTCGCAAGACCTCCGAGCCCACGCTTCCCCTTCCGCCCGATGAGGCGCATGAGGAGCGGCTCATGGCTGCCATCGACGCACTCTCGACGTACAACCTGAATAACTCACGGCTCGACCGTTCCTACCATCGCGACCTGCGCCACGTGGCATGCGCCGTGTATGTCCGTATGGCGCGCTACTATGACACGCACCGAAAGACCGGCATCGTAGCGAGCTTGTTTGGGGAGGAGACGGCCATGCCCTACACCATGTTTGCCTCGGCCGTGTTCTTTGCGCCCGAGCGCCACGAGGACTGCGAATATCGCCTGGACCCCATTCACATCTACCGCTGCCAAAATGGCTTTTGGGAATGCATGCGCATCCACGGCAGCAGACAAAAAAGTAGCAAGCTCGGTGAGATGATGCGCGCTTGTGATCAGCGCCTGCGCTTGGCACTGGATCCCGGCCATCCCCTTAAGGAAGAGAAGGTCCCCAAATATCTGACTAAGATTATCGATGACGAGATCACGGCATGGCTTTCATGGGATGCTGCACATCAGCCCGTCAAGATCGATATCGACCTGAGCCAGCTGGGGCACATTCGGAGCGCCGCCGCACAAACGCGCGAGGCGCTTTTGATCGACGAGGAGCGCGAGGACGACACGCTTGCGGATGCCGAGGTGGCAGTTGCCGAACGACGGGAAGCCGAGCCCATGGCCGACACGATTGCCGAACCAGTCGCGACGACCACGCAGCAGAACGAGGCTAGCGAGCCGATCATCTCCACCGAGCAGTTTGGCGTCGTAGCCCCGCTCCTCGCACCAACGCCCACGCCCGCAGACACCGCGTCCGCACTCGATCCCGCCGCAGACGCCTATCTTCGAGCACTCCTCGAGCAAAACGCAGCGCAGACGGCATCGGCGGTGGCACAGTCGGGCAAGAGTGAGGACATGCTCGTCGATACCATCAACGAGGCGCTCTTTGACCTGGTGGGCGACACCGTTATTGAATTTAGCGCGGCGGGGCCGCAAATTATCGAGGACTACGAAGCAGACGTGAGAGGATACTTAGACCATGAGTGATACCGCATCCGCAGCACCCCGCGTGCCCAAGCGCGTCGCCGCCGTCATTCTCAACTCGCTCAAGGGCGGCGTTGTCCCGCGCATCGGCCTTCCCTATATCACCGTGGGGCGAGAGGTCGAGATTCGCGCTCTGCTCACCGACCTGAGCCTCATCGCCGATGGCGGCGCAAGCTTCCGTTTCCTCGTCGGTCGCTACGGCGCCGGCAAGAGCTTTTTGCTCCAGACCATCCGAACGCATGCCATGGGCGAGGGCTTCGTGGTCGCCGATGCCGACCTTTCCCCTGAGCGCCGCCTACAGGGCGGCCAGGGCCAGGGCCTCGCTACCTATCGCGAGCTCATCCGCAACATATCGACCAAGACGCGCCCTGAGGGCGGTGCGCTCAACCTTATTCTGGATCGCTGGGTTGCCTCGTGTGCCGACGTCGACGAGTCGGTCGTCAATGCCCAACTGGCCCCGCTCGAGGAGATGGTCCACGGCTTTGACTTCGTCCGCATGCTCCGCCGCTACCGCACGGCAGTATCCGAGGGCGACGAAGAAGCTATGAGTCGCGTGACCAAATGGATTCGCGGCGAGTACCGCACCAAGAGTGAGGCACGCGCCGAGTTGGGCTCCTCGACCATCATCAGCGACGACGACTGGTACGACTACGTCAAGCTCATTGCACGCTTTTTGGTCTGCAGCGGATACAAGGGCATGCTGGTGCTCATCGACGAACTTGTGAATCTGTATAAGATTCCCAACGCCATCACGCGCCAATACAACTACGAGAAGATCCTGACCATGTACAACGACACGCTCCAGGGTAAAGCACAGTACCTGGGCATGATCATGGGCGGCACGCCAACCTCCATCGAAGACCGCCGCCGCGGCGTGTTCTCCTACGAGGCTCTGCGCAGCCGTCTCGCTCAAGGCCGTTTTGCGCGCGATGATCTCAAAGACATGCTCGCGCCCATCATCCGACTGCAGCCGCTCACCTACGAGGAGCTGCTGGTGCTCATCGAAAAGCTCGTGCAGATTCATGCCGGCTACTTTGGCTGGACGCCCACGCTTACCGAGAACGACTTGGTAGACTTTCTCAAGATTGAGTTTGGCCGCGTGGGAGCCGATACGCACTTGACGCCCCGCGAGGTCATCCGCGACTTTATCGAGTTGCTCGATATCCTGTGTCAGAACCCCGACGCCAACGTAGCCGAGCTGCTGCGAAGCGTTGGTGGCGACGCGCTGGTGCCGGCATCCGCAACAGATGACACCGGCACCGCAGACGACGACCGCAACTTCGCCGAATTCACCATCTAACCTGCCAAAAAGGGACAGGTTTATTTTGGCAGGTTTTATCATGGCAAACGCCGATGTTGCAAGATATCGAGCCGTTGCCCGTTGCGTTGATCAGCCCGTTGATGAGAGGAGGTCCCATGGACGCTTTTGACCGATATGCCCCGTTTATCCAGGATTTCATTTACTCCCACGATTGGGAGAGTCTGCGCTCCATCCAGGTTGCGGCGGCAGATGCCATCTTCAACACGCAAGACAATGTGCTCCTGACGGCATCCACGGCATCTGGCAAAACTGAGGCGGCCTTCTTTCCCATCCTGACCGAGTTTTGGGAGAACCCGCCCGCAAGCGTTGGCGCCCTCTATATCGGCCCCCTCAAGGCACTCATCAATGATCAGTTCGTGCGTCTCAATGATCTATGCGAAGAAGCCGACATCCCCGTCTGGCACTGGCACGGCGATGTCTCGCAGTCGCACAAGGCTAAGCTCATCAAAAAGCCGAGCGGCATCTTGCAGATTACGCCCGAGTCACTCGAGGCGCTCTTAATCCATAAGCACATGGCGATCCCGCGCATGTTTTGCGACCTACGCTATGTGGTCATCGACGAGGTCCACTCGCTCATGCGCGGTGACCGCGGCGGGCAGACACTCTGCCTTATCGAGCGTCTTTCGCGCATGGCGGGCGTGCGGCCCAGGCGCATCGGCCTTTCGGCCACCATCGGGGACCCGGAACGCACGGGTGCCTTCCTGTCGCAGGGGACGGGACGCGACTGCGTCATCCCCCGCTTTGAGGAGCCGCGCCGCGTGTGGCGTATCTCCATGGAGCACTTCTACAACTCGGGTCCCCAGGCTCAGCAGCGAGGATTCGCGAGCACAGGTCCGCAGGAAGCTGAGGTGCTCGCATGCGAGCGCATTGAGGCGGCACCACCCGCGGCGCTGCCGCCCGGTGTCCAAGACATGCGCCACAGCGGACAGCTTACACAGGAAGAACGCCGCCAACGTCGCGAGCAGGCACGGGGCAAGGCCGCACCCAAGGACCGCCGAACTTCCTCGGCCCCCGAGGGCGAAGTCGACATCCCACGAGCGCCCGAACAGGCATTACTCAACCCCACCGACACAGCGCCCGACAACGCCGACCCCGGTATGGGCTATATCTTTGAGCATACGCGCGGCCGCAAGTGTCTGGTCTTTGCCAACTCGCGCGAGGAGGCAGAGGCCGTGTGCTCCATGTTGCGCAGCTACTGTGAAAGCCGGCACGAGCCAGACCGCTTCCTCATCCATCACGGCAATCTTTCGGCATCGTTGCGCGAGACGGCAGAAGAGCTTATGCGCGACGAGGAACGGGCACAGACGACCGTCACCACCTCTACGCTGGAGCTCGGTATCGATATCGGCCGCCTGGAGCGTGCCTTCCAGATCGACGCGCCGTTTACCGTCAGCTCCTTTTTGCAGCGCATGGGGCGCACGGGACGCCGCGATCTTCCGCCCGAGATGTGGTTTGTCATGCGCGAGGAGGAACCCGAGCCGCGCACGATGATGCCCGAGACCATTCCGTGGAAGCTCCTGCAGGGCATAGCACTCGTACAACTCTATCGCGAGGAAAAGTGGGTCGAACCACCCGAGCTCGATCGACTTCCCTACAGTCTGCTCTATCACCAGACCATGTCGACGCTCGCCAGCACCGGCGAGCTCACGCCGGCCGAGCTTGCCCAACGCGTGCTCACGCTTAGTTATTTCCACCGCGTCTCGGCCGATGACTATCGTGTACTGCTGCGTCACCTCATCAAGATCGACCACATCCAAGTCACCGAGGGCGGCGGGCTCATCGTGGGCCTCGCGGGCGAGCGCATCATCAACAACTTTAAGTTCTACGCCGTGTTCCAGGAGAACGAGGAGTTTACCGTCCGGAGCGAATCGGCCGAGCTGGGCACGATTGTCAACCCGCCACCGCCCGGTGAGCGCATCGCCATCGCGGGCCATTGCTGGATCGTCGAAGAAGTGGACTGGAAGCGTCATACCGTCTTTGCCACGCAGGTCAAGGGCCGCGTGCCGGCCTACTTTGGCGACTGCCCCGGTGACATCAACACACATGTACTCGAGCGCATGCGCCAAGCGCTCACTGAGCACGCAGCATATCCGTACCTTATGGGTAACGCACGGGCTCGCTTGGCGCAGGCTCGTCATACCGCCGAGATTTCGGGCGCGGGAACTAAGCCGCTCATCAACCTGGGTGGCGACACCTGGGTGCTCTTCCCCTGGTTGGGCAGCTACGCCTTTTTGGCGCTCGAGCGCATGCTCAAGATTAAATGCGCCGCGGAGCTTGGCCTTCGCGGACTCGATCCGTCGCGCCCGTACTTTATGCAGTTTAAGATGAAGGCCGACGAGGAGACGTTCTTTGAGGTGCTCGCCGCCGAGGCCGAGAAGGACTTCGATCCCATCGAGCTCGTCTATCCCGGCGAGGTGCCTTACTTTGATCGTTACGATGAGTTCGTTCCCGAAGAGCTCGTGCGCAAGGGCTTTACCGAAGGCGTGCTCGACATCGAGGGTATGAAGCAGCGCGTCCTCAGCTGGCGCGACCACGCCTAAGACCAGTCTTTTTGGGACGGGGAGATTTACTTGTCGTGAAGGACGGTGCCGAGGAACTCAGCGTCGAAGGGCACGGCTTCGGCAAAGGCGTAGTCGCCGTCGCTGGCGATGAGCAGGTAGTTCTCCTCGCCGCCGAACTCCATATCGCCACATGGGACCACCCAGGCGTGGGCGAACACCTCGAGCGCCGTGGCGGCGCAATCGCGCAGGAACGTCACGTCGCTCCCCTCGTTCGCGCTCACGATATTGGCAACGTAGATACCCCCGGGGTTCAGGCTGCCTCGCACCAAACGCAACGCCTCAACCGTCGCCAGCTCGCGTACGGGCTCGGCACCGCCAAAGCAATCACTCACGACCACATCGTAGCGACGATGGCCCATGCTCGTCACACCCAGATACGAGCGAGCCTCAGCGGTAATCACCCGCAAGCGGTCGCCCACCGCGCGCTCCAGCTCGTCCAGGTAGAACCAGCGGCGCGCCAGGCGCGTAATCTCTCCGTCATACTCGATGACGTCCATGCGCAAGCCCGCGTGCGACATCAGGGCGAACTTAGGATAAGCAAACCCGCCGCCGCCCAGCATAAGCATGCGGTCGATACCATGCCCGCAAGCATCACGCATTGCGTCCTCGGCCTCAAACACATCGTCAAATGCGCGATAGTACGCAAAGACCGGCTCCGCCCAACGCTCGCCAACGTAGCTTGCGCTTTGGTAGACGCCGCCTTGTATTAATACGCGGACTTCGTCGCCGCTCTCATCGTGCAGGCGTTTCACACGCGCCAACCCATTGCGGGTTCGCGCAACCTGCAGACAGGCAGCACGAACAGCGACGGCGGCCGCACCAAGCGCCGCGGCTCCCAGAGCAACGCCGGCAACGACACCAGCAGTAACACTCGGCTTGTTCATCTAGAGCTCCTTTTGCAGATAAAGGCCATGGTCATAAAATCCAAGATGGCGATAGTACTCGCGTGTGCCAATCGCGCTAATCACGTTGATGCGCGCATAGCCCGCGTCCCGAGCAATATGGCACGCACGCTCCACCAGCGACCGTCCCAATCCATGGTGCTGGGCCGCCTGGCCTTGATCCCCCACGCGCGCCGCCATGCCATACACGTGTACCTCGCGAATCATCGCCTCGTCCGGCATCGTCGGCAACTCGTCCGCATGTGCGGCAACAAAGGCGCGATCGGGCAGCGACAACCGCAAAAAGCCCGCGATCTTGCCCTGCGGCGTCACCCACTGCAAAAAGCGCTCGCGCGTCACCGGCGTCTCGTACGCCACTTCCTCGTCAAGGGTCAACTCGTCCAGGTCGGCACCCGCCGTGCTGATCTCGCGATAGCGAATCTCACGCACCGTCGCACCA
>ERZ857750.2183-NODE-2183-length-19491-cov-5.360619_pt1 | contig 19491 bp, 18 predicted proteins | sample MGYA00519915_ERZ857750 | MGnify/ENA primary metagenome ERZ857750 (study PRJEB31778, sample SAMEA3449358) | human gut metagenome | biome: human gut; feature: human-associated habitat; material: faeces | place: United Kingdom | collected 2010/2012 ... | reverse complement strand
TTAAGGCAATACCGCATAATTGAACAAGAGCGATTTGCGAGCAAATTTTGTGTACTAACGAGGCGCGGTTTTGCAGTAATACTTAATGTATTACTGTGAAATCTCGGCAGCGCGGACGGAACTCGCGCAAGGAACCGAAGCCAAAGTCAGGACATAAAATTTCCGCAAAGCGCCGCGGCAGTGCGACCGGAGCCTGCACAAGGAGCCGCAGCTTTAATTGTGCGGTGTTGCCTTAGCATGTTTTCCGATTATGCGTTATGCCCGCCGATTTTTCCGTTTCGCTCGATGGCAGTCGCGCCTTTCTCGAGGTTCATGCCCTTGAGCAGCGCGTTTTTGCCGTATTTGCTCTTGATGGCGAGCGCCGCCTGCTGCAGCTTTCGCTCCCGCTCGAGTGCAGCCTGCTCTGCCCTCCTGCGTTCCTGCTCAGCGGCGTAGTCGGTGAACAGGTCAAGCTGCTCACACCGAGCCGGCTGGGGCGCGTCAGATTCCGGAATGACGTGATTTGCCACCAGATACATGCGCCGGATGAGCAAATTCGGGTCGATAATGCGGTCGAACAGCACGGTCGCTGCGTCCATGAGCTTTTGTGTAGACGAGGTCAGTCCTCCGAGGCTCTGCGTACCGTGTGCAGATTTGGGCAGCGTGCGCCCGTAGCGATCGGTCTCGGTCCTGCCGTGGTAGTTAATCCGCCGTGCCGGATCGTTCAGGTTATCAATATCGTACCCGACGGTCAGCACAAGCCGGTCGGTGACCAGGCCCTTGCTCACCAGATCGAGTACCAGCTGATCCGCCATTTCGCGGACAACCAGACGTGCCTTGTCCGCTGTATACGGACACGCGAGCACCTGCCCGGTGCTGATGCTGTTGGTGCTCGGCTTGTAGGCTTTGATATCTGCGACCGTGCACGGCTCCCATCCCCACGCATGGTCGATGAGCAGCTCCGCATTTTTACCGAACAGCTTATACAGCAGATCCTCGTTTTTCTCCGAGCACAGCGCGATATCGCCCATGGTGCACATGCCGTACTGCTCGAGTTTTTTCGCGGTGCCTCGTCCCACGCGCCAGAAATCGGTGAGCGGCTGATATGACCACAGCTCGTGCCGGAATCTGCGCTCGTCCAGTTCGGCGATACGCACGCCGTCGCGGTCGGCGGGAACGTGCTTGGCGACAATATCCATCGCCACCTTGCACAGAAACAGGTTGGTGCCGATGCCCGCCGTGGCCGTGATGCCGGTGGTGTTCAGCACATCGAGAATGATTTTCCGCGCCAGCTCACGCGCGGTCAGGCCGTAGGTCTCAAGGTAGCCGGTCACGTCCATGAACACCTCGTCAATGGAGTACACAACCATGTCCTCCGGCGCGACATATTTCATGTAAATGGCATAAATCCGGCTGCTGTACGCCATATAATGCGCCATATGCGGCGGTGCGATGATGAAATCCATCGCAAGAGACGGGTTTTCCCGCAGTTCCGCAGCAGCGTAAGACGCGCCGGTGAATGTATGCCCGGGCGCACGGCGCTGCCGCTCGGCATTGACCTGCTTAACGCGCTGACGTACCTCAAACAGCCGTCCGCGGCCGGAAATGCCGTAGCTCTTGAGCGACGGCGTGACTGCCAGACAGATGGTCTTGTCCGTGCGGGTCTCGTCCGCGACAACAAGGTGCGTGTCGAGCGGATCGAGGTCACGCTCCCGGCACTCCACGGAGGCATAAAAGGATTTCAGGTCGATGGCAAGGTAGGTGCGGGATTGCATGGTTATGCCCCCTTTCGGCGTGTCAGTCAATCAGATAATGATTTTGCAGCAGATATTGGATATTGGGGTCATGAATAGACAGTTTTCCGGTCATTTTTCTTGATTTGCACGATCTTCTCCTTATTATGCGTTGTGCCCGCCGATTTTGCCGTTGCGCTCGAACATGATTCGAGTTTCTGTTTGCACAATACACTATCTGGGAGAAACTCCACCACCTTGAAATGGATGAGATGCAATCCAAGAAACAGAACTGGGTATTGATCGTTTACTATTATATTGAGGAACAGGTGGTAATTCTGGGAATTGTTGTTTTTTCTTTTTCTTGTGCAATCCTTTTCCGTTATCGTATGCAATAGTTTTTCCAGAACAATCTAAAGTGAATTCCACACTTTTGCAAGAGCATGTTATATGAAATGTATTTCCTTGCGGATTTGTCCGAATAAAAATACCAAAGCAATTTTTCTTTCCGCGGACTTTAAATGATTTGCAATTAACATCATACATTGAAAAAATGTTATCATTACGAATAAGCATTGAAAAGTAACATTTACTACCATGAAAGTTAAAGCGCTCTTCAAAGAACCAACCGTCTTTAGTATATTTAAAGAACTCAATATCAAGGTAATTTCTTCGAAAAATGAATACGGCTTTTGTTTTACTTAAACGTTTATTTTTAAGCACATACTTGGGTATTTTCTGCATAAGCAGCCTCCAATAATTAAGGATGTACGAAAATGAAGATAATTATTATAGTAATAGATGTCTATTAACTTTCAAAACAGATACAGCATATTATCCAGATATATCCACCCCTTCATAAATGGCCACAGCACATGGATTTGAGCGGTTTCCGGGATACGGATTTCTTCTTCTGCCGGACTTTTGTCCGTAAATGGGTTATTAATCATCATACTGTAATTTTACCCTTTTTAAGAGAACACCGTCAAGAAAAACCGCCCTCTCCCCCCAGTATTCCGCAAGCCTGTGGATAAATTATGGTCTTCCGTGCTCTATTGTGCTATACTATCCACAGAACATCCCCAAAAGGAGGAACTTTATTATGGTACAAGTGAATGCGATCGGTGACGCATGTCCGATTCCGGTCATCAAAACGCTGCACGCGCTGCAGGATTTGAACGGTGCGGGCACGGTGCAGACGCTGGTAGATAACGAAATTGCAGTACAGAATCTGACCCGCCTTGCGGAGAGCAAGGGCTGCTCGATCACGACCGAAAAGCGCTCGGACAAGGAGTTCTGCGTGACAATCACGACTGAAAATTCCATCGGCAAGGCAGAAGCCGATGAGCAGATTGCCTGCACGGTACCGGCGGCGCAGAAAAAGACGGTCGTTGTCATTTCCGCCGACCATATGGGCGAGGGCGATGAGGAACTGGGCCGCATCCTGATCAAGGGCTTTATTTTTGCGCTCACCCAGCAGGAGCACCTGCCGAGCACGATTCTGTTCTACAACGGCGGCGCACGCCTGACCTGCGAAGACTCGGCATCGCTCGAGGATCTGAAAAACCTGGCATCGCTCGGTGTGGAGATTCTGACCTGCGGTACTTGTCTCAACCACTACGGCCTGACCGACAAGCTGGCAGTCGGTGACGTGACCAACATGTACGTCATCACCGAGAAGCAGATGCAGGCCGACCTCATTCTGCGCCCGTGATGCGGCGCAAACGGCCGTTTGCGGTCATCGCGTTTGCGTCCACCGAGCAGGCGCTCGCGGCAGAAGCCATGTTCACGCAGCGCGGTCTGCCCGGACGCATGATCCCGATTCCCTCTCAGGTGAGCGCAGGCTGCGGACTGGCATGGAAGGCCGAAACAAGCGAGGAACAGGTGCTCCTCGACGCTCTGCGTGAAACCGGCATCGGATTCGAGACACATGCTCTCGTCGAACTGTTCGACTGACGAAGGAAATCATGATTTATCTGGATAACGCAGCGACCACGCTGCACAAGCCGCCTGAAGTCGCGGAGGCGGTCAAAAACGCCATCCTTACCGCAGGAAATGCATCGCGCGGCGCACATAGTGTGTCGCTTTCCGCGTCGCGCATGGTGTTCGAGACGCGGAGTCGGCTGGCGAAGCTGTTCGGCTGTCCGCGTGCGGACCATGTTGTGTTCACCGCGAACTCCACCGAGGCGCTGAATATTGCAATCTACGGTCTGTTTTCGTCCGGCGATCACGTCATTTCGACCGATCTGGAGCACAATTCCGTGCTCCGTCCGCTGTATGATCTGCAGACGCGCGGCGTATCGGTGGATTTTGTACCGGCGGACCGTCAGGGCAATATCCGCTATGAGGATCTGGAAACGCTCTTTCGACCGGAAACTAAGGCCGTTGTCTGCACGCATGCATCCAATCTGACCGGAAACCTGCTCGATATCGCCAAAATCGGTGCAATGGCGCACGCACACGGTGCGCTTCTGGTCGCAGACGCATCACAGACGGCAGGTGCGGTACCGATCGACATGCAGCGCATGAACATTGACGTGCTCTGCTTCACCGGCCACAAGGGCCTGATGGGTCCGCAGGGAACCGGCGGTCTGTGCATCCGGCCGGGCGTAGAGCTTCGGCCGCTGCTCCGCGGCGGCACCGGCATTCACTCCTACGACCGCGAACAGCCGCAGGCGTATCCTGCACGGCTCGAGGCGGGCACGCTCAATACGCACGGCATCGCCGGACTGCATGCCGCGCTGAAATTTATCGAAAAACAGACCGTGCAGGCCATCGGAGCACACGAACGCGCACTCATGCGGCGGTTTTACGACGGTGTGAAGAACCTTGACGGCGTGACCGTCTACGGCGATTTCTCCCGGTCGGAACGTGCGGCTGTTGTCGCGCTTAACATCCGCGACTATGACTCCGCCGAGGTTGCGGACGCGCTGTTTGCCGATTATGACATCGCCACACGCGCCGGTGCACACTGTGCGCCGCGCATGCACGAGGCGCTCGGCACCGTGCAGCAGGGCGCGGTGCGCTTCAGCTTTTCGTATTTCAACACGGAAAACGAGGTCGATACCGCGATTGCCGCCGTGCGGGAGCTGGCGGAGTAACCCTGTATTTCCCAAAAAGGAGCCTTACCTATGAGCAACCAGCTTGCCGTGCTGTTCCCCGGCATCGGCTACCATATCGACAAACCGCTGCTGTATTACAGCGCCAAACTTGCACGCGCACGCGGCTGCGACCTGCTCGCGGTGCAGTATCCCGCTCTGCCGACCGGTTTGCGGGGGCACGCCGAAAAAATCGAACAGGCTGTGCAGACCGCGCTTTCTGCCGCAGAGGAACAGCTTACCGCCATCGACTGGACCGCTTACGACCGCGTTTTCTTCCTCTCGAAGAGCATTGGCACTGCGATTGCCGCACGGTATGCTGTTCAGCACAACATTCATCCGCGGCAGGTATACTACACGCCGATTGAACAGGCCCTGCCCTATCTCGACCCGACCGGCATCGCCTTTCACGGCACCGCCGATCCGTGGGCGAATACCGAGATGATCACGAACGGCTGCCGGAAGATCGGCATTCCGCTCTATCTGACCGAAAACGCCAACCACTCAATGGAAACCGGCGATACCTTGCACGATATTTTTATTCTGCACGATATTATGGATGAAACCGCACACTGGATGGATTCTCCGGCGTGACCGCCGTTTTTCGTTTACTTTTTCCGCCCTCTATGATAAAATAGACTATCATAATGAGGAAGTATGTCTATGAGAAAAAATGTACTCGAATATTTGGAATCCTCTGCCCGAATGCACGCGGACAAGCCTGCGTTCTGCGATGAGAACCGCGTGTTCACCTTCGGCGAGCTGCTGAAGGCCGCGCAGGGTCTGGGCACGCACCTTGCCGGAGCCGTCGATACGCTGCACAAGCCGGTCGCGGTTTTGATCGGCCGCACGGCCGAAAGCGTTGCCGCGATGCAGGGTGTGCTGTATGCGGGCGGCTGCTACGTTCCGATCGACGACCACATGCCGGAAGCGCGTATCCGCCGTATTTTCGAGCAGGTCCATCCTGTTGCCATCGTCTACGCCGAGGGCAACCGCAAGCAGGCCGAGCCGCTTGCCGACTGTGCCCCGCTCATCTCGATGGACGAGGGCTTTGCAGCACCGGCTGATGCAGACCTGCTGCAGTCCATCCGTGAGAGCGTACTGGATATTGACCCGGTTTACCTGCTGTTCACCTCGGGTTCGACCGGTGCGCCGAAGGGAATCGTCATTCCGCACCGTGCGGTCATCGACTTCACCGACTGGATGAGCGAGTTCTGCGGCTACACCGAGCATGACATTTTCGGCAATCAGGCGCCGTTTTACTTTGATCTTTCGTGCAAGGATCTGTACCAGACCCTTTCGCTCGGTGCAACCTGCCATATTTTCTCGAAAAAGCTGTTTACCTTCCCGATGCTGCTGCTCAAGGAGATGGAGCGTGTCGGCGTGACCGCCATCAACTGGGCGACCAGCGCGTTCCACTTTGTGGCAAGCTCGGGTGCACTGAGCAAGTGCGCGCCGCCCACGCTGCGCAAAGCCGCTCTCGGCGGTGAAGCGCTGCAGGCGCGCTATGTGAACGCGTGGAAGGCTGCGATTCCGGGTCTTGCGGTTGTCAATATGTACGGACCGACCGAGACCACCGTGGACTGTGCCGCATTCCATCTCACCCGCGACTACCGCGACGATGAAGCCATTCCGATCGGCAAAGCCTGCCGCAACATGCAGATTATACTGCTCGACAAGGACGGCAAGCCCGTTCCGGACGGCGAGGCCGGTGAGATCTGCGTGCGCGGCAGCGGACTGGCCAGCGGCTACTTCGGCAACTGGGAAAAGACGAACGAATGCTTCATCCAGAACCCGGCAAACCCGTATTTCCGCGATATTCTGTACCGCACGGGCGATATCGCCGTCAAGAAGGACGACGGTCTGCTGTATTTCCTGTCGCGGCAGGACGGCCAGATCAAGCACATGGGCTACCGCATCGAGCTTGGCGAAATCGAGACCGCGCTGCACAGCGTGGACGGCATCGCCGCCGCAGCCTGCCTGTTCGACCGCAACCGCGACCGCATTGTCTGCATCTACGAGGGCGAACCGGATGCCGCGGCACTCGCGCGTGCCATGCGCAGGCTGGTGCCCAAGTATATGCTGCCCAACATCTACAAAAAGCTGGACGCACTGCCGATGAACGCCAACGGCAAGATCGACCGCGTCAAGCTGAAGGAGCAATTTATCCATGCGGAAGATTGAGAATTTCGCACAGATTTCCGATCTGCTGAACGCACAGCTCAAGAAAGGTGTCATTACCAACAACTTTCTGCGCGGTGACGACTACACGCGCGAAATCGCGAACGGACTGTACATCCACGAGGCAGGCGGCGCACTGCTGCTGTTCCGCGAACGCGGCGACCACCTTGTGATGACGTTTTATCTGCACCCGAACGCGGTGCTTTCCCTGCCGGAGACGGACAGACCGATCGTGACCGAGCTGTCCTGCCGCACGAAAGACGCGGAGGCGATGGCCAATGCCGCCGAGCAGTTCTGCGCCCTCGGTTTTCGTGAGGTGCTGTGCCGCACACGGCGCACCCGCAAGCCGGAACCGTTTCCGGCTCAAACGATCGCATTTCCTGCCCAGTCGGAGGATTTCGAGGACGTTTCCCGCTTTTTAAGCGAGCACTTCTCCGCTCTCACCGGCTGTCTGCCGACTGCGGACGATCTACGCGAAAACCTCGCAAGCGGCCACACCGTTATCACCCGGGACGAACAGGGTGTTTCCGGGGTGCTGCATTTTGCGGTTTCCCGCGCTTCTACCGAAATCCGGCACCTTGCCGTGCGTGCGGACTGCCGCGGACGCGGACTTGCAGGCGAACTGTTCACCGCGTACCTTGCAGCAACGGACGGTGCAAAAAGTCAGGTATGGGCGCGGACCGGCAATGCTCCGGCCGAGCATTTTTACGAACAACACGGCTACCGGCCCGACGGATGGACTTCCGCCGTGCTGCAATATAATTAAAGGAGAAATCGACCATGAGAGAAAAAATTATCGAAATTCTGAATGAGATCTGCCCGGGCAACGACTTTGAGAACGAAACCGCCATCATCGACGACGGCATCATCGACTCCCTCGACATCGTAGCCGTTATTTCCGAGCTGATGGAGGAGTTTGACGTTCAGCTGGGTGTCAACGACCTGACGCCGGAGAACTTCAACTCGGTTGACGCTATCGTTGAACTGATCGAGAACGCACAGGACTAATGGCTTTTACTTCCGCTTCGTTTATCGTACTCACCATTGCGAGCGTGTTGCTCTACTACATTGTGCCGAAAAAGGCGCAGTGGTGCATCCTGCTGCTGGCGAGTGCGGCATTTTACATGGCCGGCTCGGTCAAGGCGTTTGCGTGGGTGGTTCTGGTGTCCGGAATGACCTGGGTGACCGGACTTATTCTCGGACGCTATAACGCCATCAAGCCTGCCGACAAGGCGCAAAAGGCCCAAATACAGCACAAAAAGAAGCAGATCGCGGTAATTTGCGCGGTCTGCTGTTTTGGCTTGCTCTACGCGATGAAATACTGGAATTTCACGCTCGAGCTGCTGCCGTCCACGCTCGGCAGTCATATCCCGCGCTGGGATTTTGTCGTGCCGCTCGGACTGTCGTTTTTCATTTTCCAGTCCATGAGCTATGTTGTCGATGTTTACCGCGGCAAGTACGCGCCCGAGCGCAATCCGCTGCGCTACGGCCTGTTCGTGTCGTTCTTCCCGCAGATGGTGCAGGGACCGATCAGCCGTTTCGATCAGCTGGCGCCGCAGCTTACCGCAGAGCGCAAGCTGTGCTGGGATGACCTGCAGATCGGCATTCAGCTGGCGCTCTGGGGTTACTTCAAAAAAATCGTTATCGCCGACCGCGCGGCTGTTCTGGTAAACAACGTCATCGTGGAGAACTGTCCCTACGGCGGTGCTGTCATTGCGCTCGGTATTCTGTTTTACTGCATTCAGCTGTACTGCGATTTTTCCGGCGGCATCGACATCACGCGCGGCGTCGCGCGCATGTTCGGCATCGACATGACGCTCAACTTCCGCCGACCGCTGTTTTCCACCTCGCTCACCGACTACTGGCGCCGCTGGCACATCACGCTCGGTGCGTGGATGCGCGACTATGTGTTCTATCCTTTGGCGTTTTCCAAGCCGTTCGGCAAGCTCGGCAAGTGGGCGCGCAAGCATTTCAAGGGCATGATGGGCAAGATCTGTGCCACCTCGACCGCTACGTTTATCGTGTATTTGATCATCGGCATCTGGCACGGCGCGAACTTCCGCTACATTGCGTTCGGCCTGTGGAACGGTATCCTGATTACCGCTTCCCTGCTGATGGAGCGCCGCTTCCTTTCGTGGAAGGAAAAGCTGCACATCAACGATAAATCCACCGGCTGGCGCATTTTTATGACGGTCCGCACGTTCGGACTGGTGTTTATCGGCCGTTATTTCACCCGCGCACCGCGTCTCAAGACTGTATTCACGCTGCTCGGAACGACCGTGCTGCACCCGCATTTCAGTGAGTTTACGTCGGTTGTGCCGACGCTTGGACTGGGTATTTCCGACTTTGTCATCATTTTTGTCGGCATTCTTATCGTCCACGGCGTGGAGTTCTTTGAAGAACGCGGCACGGATGTACAGGCGTGGCTCAACGAGCGCCCGGCGCTCATGCAGCTGACCGTGCTGACCGTTTCGCTCGTGGTCCTGCTGCTGTTCGGCATTTTCCGTGCCGGATACATCTCGTCCGAGTTCATCTACAAGCAATTTTAAGGAGGCAGAGCATGAACGCAAAAAAATGGGTGCTTTCTCTGCCCGTTATCGTGCTGATCCTGGCCGCACTGCTGGCCGGATTCAACTACGTCACCGATCCGTTCGGCGCGTTCGGCGACCGGTTTATGCAGTGGTTTTCGTATGACGAGACCAACAACCCGCGTGCGGCGAAAATCTCCTATCTCGAGCAGCACCATGACGAGTACGACTCGTATTTCCTCGGCTGCTCGTCCACCAGCTCGCTGCCGACCGAATCGTTTAACGAGATGCTGAACGCGAAGTTCTACAACCTCATCATGTACGGTGCGGATATGAAGGACTGCGAAAAGATCGCAAACTACCTGATTGACAACTACACAGTCAAAAATCTGGTGCTGAATGTGTATCTGGACAATGGCCTGACCTACGATGATGAGTCCAACAAGCTGACCCACAGCCTGCACTACAAAACCGACCCGGATATGTCCGCGCTGTCGTATTACTCGCGGTTTCTCCTCGCGGACCCGCGGTACGGCTGGCAGAAGCTGGTGAACAAGAAGAAAGACACTCTCATGCCGCAGTCGTTCGACGTATTCGACGAGCAAACCGGCGCGTATGACAAGCGCGTGCGTGATGTGGAGCCGATCGGCTCTACCGCGGATTATCTGAACGCCTATCCGGTATTCACCGATTATCCCAACCACGAACCGCTGCACCTGTACAAGACCGAAGCCTGCATGCAGTCGGTGGCTGCAATCCGCAAGGTTTGCGAGGAAAACGGCGTTAATCTCATTGTGCTGACCGCTCCGGTGTACACCGACTATTACAAGAACTTTTACGACGAGGATATCACGAATTTCTACGAATCTCTTGCCAAAGTGACCGATTACTGGGATTTTTCGTCCTCGTCTGTCAGCAGTGAGCCGCGCTTCTTCTACGACAGCACGCACTTCCGCAACAACATCGGCGAGATGATGGCAGCCCGCATTGCCGAGAAGGAGTATCCCGACTTTACGCCTGCCATCACCGCGATTCCGTCGGATTTCGGCACTTATGTAACGGCTGACACGCCGCATGACTATTTCACGCAGCGTCCTGCACCGCGCACGGACAACGACACCACCGTTCAGGTTCCGGTGCTGACGTGGCACCAGCTGACCGAGGAGGTGAGCGGCTCAGCTACCATTTCGCCGGAGACGTTCCGCAAGCAGATTCAGGCGCTTTCCGATGCCGGCTACAACACGATTTCGCTTGAGCAGCTGCGCGATTACGTCTACAACGGTACGCCGCTGCCCGAAAAGCCGATTGTTCTCACGTTCGACGACGGCTATCTGAGTAACTACGAGGACGCGTTCCCGGTGCTGGGGGAATACAACATGAAGGCGACCATTTTCGCCATCGGCGTTTCCATCGGCAAAGATACCTACAAGGACACCGACCACGCCATGACACCGCACTTCGGCGCAGCTGAGATGCAGGAAATGGTGGATTCCGGCCTGATTTCTATCCAGAGCCACACCTATGATATGCACCAATGGCCGCCGTTCGAGGACGGCAACGACCGTGTTCGGGAAACACTCGCGCAGCTGCCCGGCGAAAGCGATGAGGACTACGAAGCCACTGTCAAGGCTGATATCCAGCAGAGCCAGCAGGCCATCGAGCCGATCACCGGCGAAAAGGTCAACGCGCTGTCCTATCCGGAAGGCGCGTACGGCACACTGACGATGGATGCGCTGCGCAGCCAGGGCATCGAGCTGACGTTCACCACCCAGCCGGGCGTGAATGCGGTCGTACAGGGTTTGCCGCAGACACTGTACAGCATGCACCGCATTACCATGACGGAAGACACCAACATGAATGAATTTCTGGCGGAACTCGCAAAATAATATCTATGATATAGAAAACGCAGACTGAGAATATTCTCAGTCTGCGTTTTTTGTGAATGGAATTTTCCATTTTATAAACCGTAGCCGCGTATTGCACCATACATTTCCGGTCTCCGGTCGCGGTAGACACCCCACGAACGGCGCATCTCACGGATTTCATCCAGATCAAACGTATGCGTTAGCACGCCTGCGTTTTCGCGGTCAGCCTGCTCGACAAGCGCGCCGGTTTCATCCGCGATGAAGGACGAGCCGTAGAACGTCAGCGAGGACGACTGGTGCTGGTTATCCTCGGTCGGCTTAACGGTCTCGGTGCCGATGCGGTTTGCCGCGATCAGCGGCATAATGTTCGCCGCCGCGTGGCCCTGCATGCAGCGCCGCCAGTGCGGCATGGAATCGCAGTCGAGAATCGGCTCGGAACCGATGGCGGTCGGGTAGAACAGCAGTTCAGCGCCCTGCAGCGCCATGCAGCGCGCGGATTCCGGGAACCACTGGTCCCAGCAGATACCAACGCCGATTTTCGCATAAGCCGTATCCCAGACCTTGAAGCCGGTATTTCCGGGCGTAAAATAGAACTTTTCCTGATAAAAATGGTCATCCGGAATGTGGGTCTTGCGGTACTGACCCATGATCGTGCCGTCCGCGTCAATGACAGCCACCGTGTTGAACGTGGTCTCGCCGACCCGCTCGTAGTAACTGACCGGAATGACGACCTTGAAATCACGGGCAATGGTCTGCATCTCGCGGACCGCCGGATTTTCCTCGAGTGTTGTCGCCAAATGGTAGTTCTCGTAGCTTTTTTCCTGACAGAAATACCAGTTTTCAAACAGTTCGGGCAGCAGAATGATCTGCGCCCCCTGAGATGCCGCTTCGCGGACCTTTTCGCAGGCTTCTTCCAGACCGTAGGTCATCTGAATCGCAGCAACGGTTACTTTATTGGACATAAAAGATTCTCTCCTATACTTATGGCAACACCGCACAATTAAGACTGCGGTGCTTTGCGGAAATTATGTGGTATTGCCTTATCTTCTCTTGCGCGTGGGCGGCTTTTTGCCCTTGCCGGGCTTGCCGCCGCGTCCCTTGCCGCTGTGACGGCGGCGCTCCGCGCGATTGCCTCTCGGAGCACGGTCGGTGTCCTCACGACGCGGACGATCCAACTTTTCCGAAACCGGAAGCGAGCCGTCTGCCGGTGCAAAGTCGATCTGACCGGTGGTGTCGCTTGCGGCAAGCAGCTTGACACGCATCGGCGTGCCGATCGTAAACCGCTTGCCGGTGTGGCGGCCAACCATCGCCATGTGCTCCTCGTCGTACTGGTAGAAGTCGCCGGTCATCAGCTCTGCACGAATCAGACCCTCACAGCCGTTTTCCAGCGCAACAAACACGCCGAACGACTGCACGCCGGAAACCTCCGCGTCAAATTCCTCACCGATAAACTGCTGCATGTAGGACGCGATATACAGCTTGTCGATGTCGCGTTCGCAGTTGTCGGCAGCCTGTTCGCGGTTTGTGGACTGGTCTGCGGCTTCCTCGCACATCGTTTCGTCTGCCGCGGTAAATTCTTCGCCGAGCAGCGCCTTCTGCAGCATGCGGTGCGCCACCAGATCAGGATAACGGCGGATTGGCGAGGTAAAGTGCAGGTAGAACTTCGCCTTCAGACCGTAATGGCCAATACACTCATCCGCGTAGCGGGCACGCGCCAGCGAGCGCAGCAGAAGCGTCGGCAGCACGCGCTGCTTCGGGTCGTTCTTTGCGCCGCGCAGCACGGTCTGGAACTGCGCCGTATCCTCCGGCTTGGACGGGTCGATGCGGTAGCCGAACGGACGCGCAAACGACGCAAACACGCGCAGCTTGTCCGGATCGGGATTCTCGTGCACACGGTAGACGGTCGGCAGCTCGCGCTTGCACATATACTCGGCAACCGCTTCGTTGGCCTGCAGCATGAATTCCTCAATCAGCTTTTCACTCTCTCCGCGCTCACGGAACCGGATTTCAACCGGCTTGCCGTTCTCGTCCACGCGGATCTCCGCCTCCGGAATGTCCAGCTCGAGTGCGCCGCGCTCAATACGGCGCTTGTACAGCGCGTGCGCCAGATTGTTCATCGTCTCGGCAGTCTCGACCAGAAAAGCGTATTCCTCGCGCAGTCCCTTGTCGCCCGCGAGGATTTTGTTAACCTTGTTGTAGGTCATGCGGGCCTTGGAGCAGATGACCGACTTGGCAAATTTCGCACCATACCGGCGGCCGTCCTTATCGACCTCCATCAGCGCGGAGAACGCCAGACGGTCCACCTTCGGGTTGAGCGAGCAGATGCCGTTGGACAGCGCGAACGGCAGCATCGGCACAACGTGTCCCGGGAAATAAACCGACGTGCCGCGGCGGAACGCCTCGGCGTCAAGCGGCGAATCCGGCGTAACGTAATGGCTCACGTCCGCGATGTGTACGCCGAGCAGATAGTGTCCGTTTTCCAGCTTTTCGAGCGATACCGCGTCGTCAAAGTCCTTCGCGTCATCGCCGTCGATGGTAAAGATCAGCTTGTCGCGCAGATCGAGCCGCTTGCCGGCGGTGCCCATATCGACCTCCTGCGGAATGGCGAGCGCCTGCTCGAGCACCTCGTTCGGAAATACGTCATACACGCCGTTTTCGTGCAGAACAGCCGCGATAGCGGCCTCCATCGTACCGCTTTCGCCCAAATCCGCGCGGACAACGCCCTGCGGCATAAACTGCTCATCACCGTAATGCGAGATCGAAACAGCCACGCAGTCACCAACGGCGGCTTCGCCGAGGTCATGCTTGTCCACCGCAATCTCCGGATACTTTTTCGAGGTCGGCTGCACGAAAAATGCCTTGCCGCGCTGCACGAGTTCGCCGGTCAGCTCCTTGCCGGCGCGTCCCAGCACGCGGATAACGGTTGCTTCCTTGCGGCCGCGGTTGTTCTTGCGCTCACTCACCTTGACGAGCACGCGGTCGCCGTGCCACGCACCGCCGGACGCATTCGGCGGGATGAACAGATCATCCGGCTTGGCTTCGCCCTCCGGATAATCCGGCGCGACAAACGCGAATGCCCGCTCGGTAGCCAGATAGGTTCCGGCCGCACAGCCATAGTGCGCGGAGACCGCAAAGCGGTTTTTCTTGTTTTTCATCACCCTGCCGTCCGCAACGAGCGCATCCAGCGCGTTTTTGAGATTGTTTTTGCCTGCATTCGGCAGCTCGCGCCGGATGTCCTCAATACGGCACGGGTGCACCAGAATTTCCAGCAGTCTGGATTCCAATTCTGTGTCTGCTTCTTTATTTTTCATATTCGCCCCTCCTATCTTCGGCTTCTGGCGAAAAATTATCCATTGTAAAAATAAGCTGTCATACTTCATCATTATTATACCATTCTCCCATCTTATTGAAAAGCGAAATCGGGGTAAACCCGTAACCGGCCGCAAATTTGTACAGAATGTGACGAACGGCATGAATTGACGCGGACAACGCATCATGATACTATATAGTATATGAATATCAGAGCAAAACGGAGGGAATTTGCATGAAAGCACTCATCACGGGTGCGTCCTCTGGACTGGGACGCGAAATGGCGCGCCTGCTGGCGGCACGCGGCTACGAGCTGATCCTGTGCGCCCGCAGAGAGGAACGCCTGCGCGAACTGGCGGCAGAGCTGCCGGTGCCGTGCCGCATCATCGCGGCGGACGTGTCGGACGAGCAGGAATGCCGCCTGCTGTACGAGGCCGTACAGAGCGAGGAACTGGAGGTCGTGATCAACAACGCGGGTTTCGGCCTGTTCGGCGAGTTTGTCACCGCCGATCTGGATGAGGAACTGCGCATGATCGACACCAACGTGCGTGCCGTACACATTCTCACCAAGCTGGCTGTGCGGGATTTTGTGCAGCGCGGACGCGGTTATATTCTCAACGTATCGTCCTCGGCGGGATTTTTGCCGGGACCGCTGATGGCGACCTATTACGCCACCAAAAACTATGTTCTGCGCCTGACAGAAGCCTTGCGTGAGGAGCTGCGCCGCGCCGGTTCTCCGGTGCGTGTGTGCGCCCTCTGTCCGGGACCGGTGGACACCGAGTTCAACAAGGTCGCAGGCGTGCGGTTTTCGCTCTCCGGTCTGTCGGCAGAGCGTGTGGCGCGCGAAGCTGTTGACGGCCTGTTTGCGGGCAAGGCGGTTGTCGTTCCGGGTGCAGCCATGAAGGCCATGACACTGGCGCGGCATTTCGCGCCGGACAGCATTCTTGCCCGTATCACCTATCATTTTCAGCATAAGAAGGGCGCAAAATGACTGCAAAAGAGATAAAAAGAACGCTGCAAAGCGAATTTGTGCGTACACTGCGCAAGCCGTTCGTAGACGCGGTAAAGGCATATGAACTGGTAAAACCGGGCGATAAGGTTGCAGTCTGCATCTCTGGCGGCAAGGATTCCATGCTGCTGGCACTGCTGCTGCAGGATTTGCAGCACACGGTGGATTTTGACCTCGTGTTCCTTGCAATGGACCCGGGTTATGCGCCGGAGGGCCGCAAGCACCTCGAGGAAAACGCGAAACGGCTGGACATTCCGCTCGAAATTTTCGATACCGATGTACTGCGCGTGGCAGGGGTGCATTCTGCCGAGCATCCGTGCTTCCTGTGCGCAAAGATGCGCCGCGGCTATCTGTACACCGAAGCACGCAAGCGCGGCTGCAATAAAATCGCGCTCGGTCATCACTATGATGATGCCATCGGCACCGTGCTGATGGGGCTGATCTACGGCGGTCAGGTGCAGGCCATGCTGCCGCGCGTCAAGGCCAAGAATTACGAGGGCATGGAGCTGATCCGTCCGCTGTATTTCACGCGCGAGCAAAGCGTCCTCGACTGGGCGGAATATTGCGGTCTGACCTTTCTGCCGTGCGACTGTCCGGCAAAAAAGCTGGAAAGCGACACCAAACGCGCGGAAATCAAGCAGCTGATCGCGTCTCTCGCGGCAAACAACCCGCAGATCGAAGCGAATATCTTCAACGCGGTCAAGAACGTCGATACCGCCAAGCTGCTCGGCTGGCGCGATGCGAACGGTAAACATAATTTTCTGGATCAATTTGAGTGATTCGAGGAACTATCATGAACATAAAGAGAGCAAAAAACGAAATCAAAAACGCGCTCAAGGCGTATCTCGCGACCGATGAATTCGGCGCATATCGCATTCCGCCGATTCGGCAGCGGCCAATCCTGCTGATGGGACCTCCGGGCATCGGCAAAACGCAGATCATGCAGCAGATTGCCGAGGAGACCGGCGTCGGCCTTGTCTCCTACACGCTGACGCACCACACGCGCCAGTCCGCGCTCGGTCTGCCGTTCATCGACAAGGTGATGCTCGGCGGCGAGGAACGCACAGTAACCGCCTACACGATGAGCGAGATTATCGCTTCGGTGTACCGCGAAATGGAACGCACAGGCGTAAAAGAAGGCATTCTGTTCCTCGATGAGATCAACTGTATTTCCGAGACGCTCACGCCGATGATGCTGCAGTTTCTGCAGTGCAAGACCTTCGGCAACCAGCAGCTGCCTGCCGGATGGGTGGTCGTAGCAGCGGGAAATCCGCCGGAATACAACAAATCCGTGCGAGAATTTGACGTGGTAACGCTCGACCGCGTTAAAAAAATCGACATCGAAGAGGATTTCGGTGTGTGGAAGGAGTACGCGTACCGACGCGGCATCCATGGTGCCATCCTGTCCTATCTTGAGATCCGGCGCGAGCATTTTTACCGCGTAGAGACTACCGCCGACGGACTGCAGTTTGTCACCGCACGCGGCTGGGAGGATTTGTCCGAGCTGATGCAGGTGTACGAGTCGCTGGGTGTTCCGGTTGATCGTCAGGTTGTGGAGCAGTATTTGCAGCTGCCGCAAGTGGCAAGTGATTTTTCGAATTATCTGCAGCTTTATAACAAATACAAGCAGGTTTACCGCGTGGATGAGCTGCTTTCCGGCACCTGGGAGCCGGTTCGCGCTTCCGAACTGCGGGACGCGCCGTTTGATGAAAAACTGGGCGTGCTCGGTCTGCTGCTGAGCCGGCTGGCGGACGGTGCCCGTGACACGTACCGTCTGGATGCGCTGACCGACGCACTTCATGCCGACCTGCTCGCCATCCGAGAAGGCGAAAAGGCCATCACTTCCCTGCCGGATGAAAAACGTGCCGCGCTTGCAGACAAGCGAAACGGCGGCTCGTCCGACAAGGACGCGCTCTATGTCGCCTCCCGCGAGGTGGAGCGTCTGGATGCCTACCGGCAGACGCTCATGCTTGAAAAAGTACCCGAGGATCAGCAGTTTGACCGCCTGAAGGCGCTTTTCTCCGCCGATGTGGACGCACGCGCAGCCGCCGCAGACAAGACCGATGCCGAACTGGCAAACGCATTTGCCTTCCTCGATGCCGCCATTCCGGACTCGCAGGAGCTGGTGCTGTTCGCTACCGAACTGACCGCAAACTGGTTTACCTCGTGGTTTATCCAGAACTTCGGGTGCGATGCGTATTTCGCGCATAACAAGCGCCTGCTGTTCGATGATACGCAGAAACAGCTTCTGCAGAATATTGAATCCGCAAGAAACGAAGAATCCTAAACATTCTGCCCAGAAACCCGGTTGTGCATTAGGCCGCAGCCGGGTTTCCGGCATATGTAGAGAAAAAGAAACGGGAAATCATGAGATGAGAATGGTCATTCCGCAACAAAGGCTCTACCTTGACAAAGGCAGAGCTTATCGAGAAGACCGGCTGCCCGCTGTTGATTTTCGCCAATCTGCGTGCTATTATGAGGGCAGAAAAGGCGCGTATTCGCTGCGCACCCGGCAGAAAGGAAGTACGCAATTTTGTTGGATTTTTTAGAGCAGGAGCAGATCAGCAAAGAGCTGCGGGACGGCATTCTGGAATACCGGAAAACCTATCCCACACCGCCGGAACTGCGCAGCCGCGTGCCCAGATCGCGGTATCACTATTACGGAAAAGAAGTCTGGGAAGCCGCTGTTGCCACCCTTTTGTGCGGAGAAAATCTGCTGCTTGCCGGCAGCAAGGCTACGGGTAAAAATGTGCTGGCGGAAAATCTGGCACAGGTTTTTGCGCGACCCAGCTGGGATGTGTCCTTCCATGTGAATATGGATGCTGCCAGCCTGATCGGCATGGATACCTTTGCAAACGGACAGGTCACCTTCCGTCCGGGTCCGGTGTATCTCTGCGCACGCTATGGCGGTTTCGGTGTTCTGGACGAGATCAACATGGCGAAAAACGAAGCGCTGGCGGTACTGCACGCCACGCTGGATTTCCGACGTTCGATTGACGTACCGGGTTATGACCGATTGGATGTCGATCCGGCCGCGCGGTTCATCGGCACCATGAACTACGGCTACGCCGGTACCCGTGAGCTGAATGAGGCGCTGACCAGCCGTTTCGCTGTCATTCAGGTGCCCGCCATTGACGGCGATAATCTGGAACGGCTGCTGACCGAGGAATTTCCCACCCTGGAAAAGAAATATCGCGAACAATTTGTACAGCTGTTTCTGGACCTGCAGAAAAAGTGCGAGAATGCCGAGATTTCCTCCAGGGCACTCGATCTCCGCGGCATGCTGGATGCGCTGCGACTGATTCAAAAGGGACTCAGCGCCGGAACCGCGCTCGATATGGGCATCACAAACAAGGCGTTCGACAGCTATGAACAGGGTTTGATCCGGGACATCATCGCCGCCCGCATTCCGGCCAAGCTGGACCGTGCCCGCCTGTTTACCGACTGATATGGAAACTTCTGCTTACAGTGCCCGTCAGCGGCGGGCTATCAATCAGATCTGGACCGCCTGCGGAGATTATCGGTTTGAACCGCAGTTTCTGGCGATGCGTTCGGACGGTCAGCCCGATCTTTACATGAACTGCGTGATCGGTCTGGTGCACAAGTGGTTCGGAGAAGATCTGCCAAAAAAGCTGTTTGCCTCGTGGGCGGGTGACGCTCATCAGGCCATGTATGACGATCTGGCATGGCTGGCATTGGAAAATGCCGTCTACGAAAAAGAGCTGCCGGAGCGCCCCGCGCTGGCGGGACTGCGGCAGGCGCATGCCGCTGCCTTTTTTGCCTCGGAAT
>ERZ857750.2173-NODE-2173-length-19545-cov-3.089841_pt1 | contig 19545 bp, 18 predicted proteins | sample MGYA00519915_ERZ857750 | MGnify/ENA primary metagenome ERZ857750 (study PRJEB31778, sample SAMEA3449358) | human gut metagenome | biome: human gut; feature: human-associated habitat; material: faeces | place: United Kingdom | collected 2010/2012 ... | reverse complement strand
TTTTCGGCCTTGAGCTGGTCATATTTATAAATGTAGCCGTAGATGCTCTCGAGCCACTGCGCCGTGACGGTCGCGGCCTTTTGCAGCGGCGCGCGCACGATGCCGTCAAGATTCGTGAGGAATCCCGCCTTGCCGCCGAGCGCCCCGGCGATGAGCGCGAGCACGAGCACGACCGCAAGCACGACCACGCCGATGCGCGCACCTTTTTTCTTCAGATATGTTTTCCAGTTCAAAGCAGCTCGACTCCCAGTTCGTTCAGCAGTTGTCCGAGCCGGCACAGCGGCAGGCCCATGACGTTGAAATAGTCCCCGTCCAGATGCGCGACGAACAGCGCCCCGCGCCCCTGAATGCCGTAGGCGCCGGCCTTGTCCATCGGCTCGCCGGTGGCGATGTAGCGCGTGATCTCCTCCGGCGTCAGCGTGCGAAAGCGCACGGCCGTGTGCTCGGCCGCCAGCCGCGTCTCGCCGCCGCGCAAAACGGCGACGCCGGTGTAGACGATGTGCTCACGTCCCGACAGGGCGGCGAGCATACGCGCGGCGTCGGCCGTGTCCTTCGGCTTGCCGAGGATCACGCCGTCGAGATAGACGATCGTGTCCGCCGCGATGACGATGTCCTCCGGCGCGCAGGTCTGCGCGACCTCCTGCGCCTTGTGCAGCGCAAGCTCGCGCACGGTCTGCTCCGGTCCTGCGCCCGGCGTCGCGCGCTCGGGCCCCTTGGCCGGACGGATCGTCAGGTTCGGCACACCGAGCATCTCCAGCAGCTCCCGCCGGCGCGGGGAGCCGGAGGCAAGAATCCAGTTCATGGTCGTTCCTCCCGGGCGGGTCATTCCACGCCCCGATAATACAGTCCGCGGGTCAGCCCGTTGGGGCGGTAATCCGTCAGACCCTGATAGCTCTGCATGACCGCGACGCACTCATGCGGCGTCTCGGTCGTGAACATGAGGCGCACGCCCCAGAGCCCCGCCGTTTCATAGTCCTCATGCTTGTCGGCGAGATAGAGCTTGTGCGCGTTGAAGATCTGGTTGCGGTGACCGAACGCCGGCAGCACCGGGAACAGCGCCCCGCGCCGGTCGGCCAGATTGTTCGGCACGGTGCAGTTGCAGCGCCCCGCGCTGTTGCGGATGATGCACTGCTCGGTGATCATGCACGGCAGACGGCCGTAGACGATCATCTCGGTGTCGACCGCCTTGGCAAGGTCGCGGATCTGCGCCACGCGCAGCTCGAACGACGCCGTCGCACTCACGAGCCCGGCCTGCTGCAAGACGCCCTCTGTGAAGGAGTTGAAGACGTTGAGCCCGAAGTCGCCGCGCACACGCATGCCCGCGCGGCGGGCAAAGAAGATGTGCCCCATGTTGCCGACGAGCGCCTCACGCACACCGTTTTCGGCGGCGCGGGAGAGCATCGCATGCATATCCTCCGCCTGATCGTCCGTGATGACGCGCGGCAGCACCGCCGCGACCTGCGCCCCCTGCTCCAGAAACGGGGCGACGCGCGGGAAATCCGTGTCAAGAATTTCGACCGGCACATACACATACGCCGGGCACAGCTGCGCGAGCTCCGGCGTGAGCTGCTCGGCCTGATGCACCTGCACGATGAGCACGGGGTCGGCATAATAGCGCTTGCCCTCCGGCCGCAGCGGCAGCGGCAGGCTGCGCCGCTCGGGCAGCGCCGCGCGCTCGTCCTTCAGGCCGGTGATGAGCCGGCGGCGCAGGTCGTTGACGGCGGCCGCCGGAAGGTACAGGCCGGGGTCGATGCGGCTTTCCGTGCCGGTGGAATAATAGGGCGTTCCGCCCGTTTTGGCAAATTGATCGGCAAGGCTCTGTCCGGTCAGCGGCGCGCGCTGCGCAGGCTCGGGCACAGGCCCTGTGAGCACGGCGCGATGCCCGTCCTCATCTGCGACGGCGGCCATGACCGGCTCGCCCGCACGCACCTTGGCATAAAACTTCACGGGCACACGGCGGCGCTCGCCGTCGGCATATGCCTTGCGCGCGGCGGTGAACATCTTTTCGGCCTCGCGATCGGGCTCGGCCGCGCGGGTGCCGAGCATATCCGGCCCCTTCTCGCCGAGCAGGTAGCCCTGCGTGAAGCCCTGACGCGAAAACGCCAGTGCAAGACGGTCATTTTCCTCCGGCGTGGGCACGCGGTGCTCATGGATGCACTTGGCGTACACATCCGTGACCACGGCGACATACTCCGGCCGCTTCATGCGCCCCTCGATCTTCACACAGGCGACGCCGGCCTCATCGAGCTGCTGCAGATAATCCGCCAGGCAGTTGTCGCGCAGGCTCAGCGGGTACTCGTCCATGCGGCCGCCCATGCTGTACTGCATGCGGCACGGCTGCGCACACGCGCCGCGGTTGCCGCTGCGGCGGCCGATGAGCGCGCTCATATAGCACTGACCGGAATAGCAGAAACACAGCGCACCGTGCACAAAGGCCTCGGTCTCGATGCTCGCGTGCTGCGAGATGAAGCGGATCTGCTCGAGCGAGAGCTCGCGCGAGAGCACGGCGCGGGTGATGCCCATCTCGGCCGCGGCCTCGACTCCGGCGAGGTTGTGGATGCTCATCTGCGTGCTCGCGTGCAGCGGGATATCCGGCAGGGCGTCGCGCAGCACGCGCGCAAGCCCCAGATCCTGCACGAGGATCGCGTCCGCTCCGGCGTCCGACGCCTGCTGCGCGAGCGCGGCGGCGGCCTCCATCTCGCGGTCGCCCACGAGGGTGTTGAGCGTGACATAGACCTTGCAGCCGCGGATATGGCAGTAGCGCACCGCTTTTGCAAACGACTCCCGTGTGAAATTATCCGCGCTCCGGCGCGCGTTGAACCCGTCGCCAAAGCCCATATACACCGCGTCCGCCCCGTTTTGCACCGCCGCGATGACGGCATCGAGGTTGCCCGCAGGTGCCAGCAATTCCAGCATAGACCCACTCCTAGTTATAGTCATACATATCGCATTATAACACAGGCGCCGCTCTTGCTACAAGTCAATTTTCATGCTATAATGTGAATCTATCATGAATTTCTATCGACCCGAGGGGTAATTGCATGGATCAAGCCGAATTTACGCTGTCGCGGCCGGTTTGCCTGTCGCTGCCGATCGAGGAAGCGGACAAGCTGCTGCAAGAAAAGGACGGGCGCTGCGCCCTGGTATATCTCGCGCTGCTGCGCGCCGGGGGAAAGCCCTTCCCCGCCGAGCGCATCGGCCTGACCGAGCGCGAACTGCGCCAGACGATGGAGCGCCTGTGCGCGCTCGGACTCGTCTCCGCCGCCGGAAAAGAACAGCCCGCCCCGGCACAGCGCCGCACCGCACCCGCGGACGACCGGCCGGTCACTGCCGAGCCGAAGCTCATGCCCGCGGCCGAGCTGCCACAGTACACGGCGGAGGATATCTCTACCCGGATGCTCAGCGACGGCCCTATGCAGACCGTGCGCCGCGAGGCCGAGCAGCTCTACGGCCGCAAGCTCACGACGCCTGAAATGAATATGCTGCTCGGGCTGCGCGACTATCTCGGTCTCCCGGCCGACGTGCTCATGGAGCTGATCCACTACGTCTTTCAGGAATACCGCGCCGAGCGCGGCCACGCCGGCACGCCGACGATGCGCCGGATCGAAAAGGAGGCCTACGCGTGGGCCGATCAGGAGATCCACACGACGGCGCAGGCGGAGGAATTTTTGCAGCGGCGTCAGGCGCGGCGCGACCTTGCGCAGCAGGTGCTGCAGGTATTGCAGATCTGTGACCGTGCGCCGAGCCGCACCGAGCGCGGCTACATCACGAGCTGGCTGGACATGGGCTTTGACTGCGAGGCGATCGCCGAGGCATATGACCGCACGGTCGTGGCGACCGGCGCGCGCAAGTGGCCCTATCTCAACCGCATCCTCATGAGCTGGCACGAAAAAGGGCTGCACACGCTCGACGAGATCAGCAGCGGTGACCCGCGCGCAGCGGGCAAGCACCGCGCGGCTGCCGCCGCGCCCGCAGCCGACCGCGACGATCTCGATCGCGTGGAACAGATGCTCCGCAAGATGGAGCAGACCAACACCTAAGGAGGGACCGGCATGGCCCGCAATGGGATCTATCTGGCGCGCGCCCGCGAGCAGATCGCGCAGCAGCGCGCGGAAAATGAGCGCGAGCACCGCCGCCGCGTGGACGACGCCTATCGCCGCGTGCCCGGTCTGCGTGCACTCGACCAGACGCTGCAGCAGCAGATGATCACGCTCGTCGGTCTGACGATGCGCCACGGCAGCGACCCGACGGACGAGCTGCGCGCGCTCGAGCGTGCGAATCTTGACACGCAGGCACAGCGCGCCGAGCTGCTGACAAGCTATCACCTGCCGGTGGACTACACCGACGACATCTACACCTGCCCCGACTGCCGCGACACGGGTTATGTCCACGGGCAGCCCTGCCGCTGTCTGCTGCGGCGCTACAACGCCGAGCTCACGCGCGACCTCAGCCGCCTGCTGCAAAGCGGTGACGAGTCGTTCGAGCACTTTGACCTCACGCTCTATGACGAGAGCGCGCGGCCGAAGATGGAGCGCGTGTTTCAGGTCTGCCGCACGTTTGCGCAGACGTTCCGCCCCGGCACGATGAATCTGCTGCTGCAGGGCGGCACGGGGCTGGGCAAGACGTATCTGTCGGCGTGCATCGCGCGCGTGGTCGCGGGCGCAGGCTACGCCGTCGCCTACGAGACGGCCGCAAGCGCGCTCGATGCGTTTGAGTGCGCGAAGTTCCAGCGCAGCAGCGCAGACGGTGAGGCCGCCGCGCAGCGTGTGGAGCAGTATCTCGGCTGCGACCTGATGATCCTCGACGATCTCGGCACGGAAATGATCACGGCCTATTCCACGAGCGCCCTCTACACGCTCATCAACACGCGCCTGACGCGCAAAAAGGCCACCATCATCAGCACCAACTGCTCCAACGAGGAGCTGCAGAAAAAATACACGCCGCAGATCCTGTCGCGCATCGCGGGCGAATACCAGACGCTCCCGTTCGCGGGTCGGGACATCCGGCAGATCAAAAAGGAGCGCGAAGCATGAATCAGCACGAGATCACCGAGCGCCGTCCCCTGCTCGACGCGAGCGGCAACCTGACAGAGCCCGGCTACGCAAAAACCCTGCTGCCCATCTATCGCCGCAGCGACATCAAGGCCGGCAAAATGCGCATCAAGGAGTGGGACTACTACTGCATCAACAACGGGCACTTTGCCCTCGCCCTGACCATCGCGGACAACAGCTACATGGGGCTCGACTCCATCTCCCTGCTCAACCTCGACGAGGGGTGGGAGATCACGAAAAGCCCGATGCGCGCCTTCACCAACGGCAAGATCGGTCTGCCCGAGAGCAGCGAGACCGGCGATGTGCACAGCGCCGGGCGGAACTACAGCATCCTCTTCAAGAACGAGGGCGACAAGCGCGTGCTCATCGCGCAGATGAAAAACTTCGGCCCCGAGGGGTCGCTGTACGCGAAGGTGACGCTCACGGACATCCCGCCCGAGTCCATGGTCATCGCCACGCCCTTTGACAAGGACAAGCACTTCTACTTCAACCAGAAGATCAACTGCATGCGCGCCGAGGGCACGGTGACCTACGGCTACCACAACCGCACCTACACCTTCGACCCGGCGGACAGCTTCGCCGTGCTCGACTGGGGGCGCGGTGTGTGGACGTACAAAAACACGTGGTACTGGGGCAGCGCCTCCGGCCTCGTGGACGGGGAGCGTTTCGGCTTCAACATCGGCTACGGCTTCGGCAACACAAGCGCCGCGAGCGAGAATATGCTCTTTTACAAGGGCCGCGCGCACAAGCTCAGCCAGGTGACCTTCCACATCCCCGGTGACGGCGGCAGACGCACGCCGAACTATATGCAGCCATGGACCTTCACGAGCGACGACGGCCGCTTCGAGATGGACTACACCCCCGTGCTCGACCGCGCAAGCTGCTCGGATGTGGGGCTCATCAAGTCCGACCAGCATCAGGTGTTCGGTGTCTTCAATGGCCGCGCCGTGCTCGACGACGGCACGGTGCTGAATGTCAAAGACCTCCCCGGCTTCGCCGAGAAGGTCATCAACAAATGGTGAAAGAAAACTGCATAATCCCCGCTGTCTGCTGATCGCAGACAGCGGGGATTTTATTTGCCGTTGTAACATGTTCCAAAAAGCCGCGTCCTTCTTTGTGCAGCATTGTTAATTGCGTTCGGAAATAAAATCGTTTATTATATAAACAATATTATTTCGCTTAGAAATAATAAAAGGAGGAAAAATATGAAAGAGCGAAAAACGAAAGTCACATTCTTCGTGACTCTGGTGCTGCTGTTCGTCGGATTTATCGGCTCGTGGCTGTCTCAGACCGCAGGCGGCAGGATCAGCGTCCGGGAGATCTCATTTGAGACAGAGACCGGCATGACCATGAGCGCCATACTGGCCGTACCGGACACGGCGACGGCGGAGACGCCCGCCCCGGCGATCGTGACCATCCACGGATGGTACAACAACAAGGAAATGCAGGATCTCAACTATATCGAATACGCACGGCGCGGCTTTGTCGTGCTGGCCATCGACCAGTACAGTCACGGCGACTCGGACAGCGCAGACGTCGGCTTCGAGGCCGAGGACGGCAACGGCGCCTACGAGGCCGTGAAAATGCTCTCGCGCATCAACTATGTCGACAGCAGCCGCATCGGCATCACTGGGCATTCCTACGGCGCCGAGGCCTGCAAATCCGCCGTTCGCTGTGACAACGCCGCCGACACGCAGCTGATCTCCGCCGTGCTACTCGTCTGCGCGGATTCGCAGTACACGCCCAGCAATCCCATGACCAACACGCCGCGCTGCGCATACGACCCCTACAGCGACCCAGAAGGCTTCTTCAACTTCTGGGAAAGCCGCGACGTGGGCATCGTCGCCGCGCAGTATGACGAATTCTACCACGGCTACCCCGCCGACACGGCGGCAGGCTCCACCGCGCCGCGCGACTACATCCATCAGCCGACGGCGCAGTCGTTCCTCTACTTCGGCGTCGATCCCGTCGGCCTCTCCGAGCGCGAAGCGGGCACCGTCTACCATCAGGATGTGAACGGCGAGGACGCCATGCATGTGATCTTCACACCGGCGATCACGCACCCGTGGGCGCACTTCTCGGCGCGCGTTGTGTGTGACTCCGTCGACTTCTTCAACGAGGCACTCGGCAGCCGGACGCAGCTTGCCGACAGCAATCAGATCTGGCAGATCAAGGTCGCTTTCAACACGCTGTCGCTGATCTGCTTCTTTGTGATCCTCGTCACGCTCACGCAGCTGCTCTCGCGTACACGCGCCTTCTCCGCCGTGTGCACGGCCGAACAGGGCGTGCCGATGGATATATGCCGTGCACCCGCGGCGGGCGCGCCTGGTACTGGGGCGGCATGGTGCTGGCTATGCTCTTCGGCATGGTCACCTACCTCAAGCTCCACGACCCGATCCAAGCGCTGTATCCGAATCTTTACAACAGCACACTGCATGGCCCCTCGCACTGGTTCAGCCAGTTCCCGACGCTGTTCATCGGCGTGTGGTCTGCCGTCTGCGGCGTATTTTTGCTGCTTTGGATGCTCCTGAACTATTTTGCCTACGGGAAAAAGGCCGGCCTCGATCTGCGCAAACGCGGCTTCGTGCTCAGCGGCAAAGCGCTGGTGCAGACCATCGGTCTGGCGCTGCTGGTCGTGTTTGCCGCATATGCGCTCGTGTTCCTCGGCGACTGGCTGTTTTTGTCCGACTGCCGGATCTGGGTCATCACGATCCGGGCTTTCCGGGCCGACAAGCTGCTCGTCTGCCTGAAGTATCTGCCGTTTTTCCTGATTTATTTCATCGCCATGTCCCTGTCGGTCAACGGCTTCAATGACTATCGTCAGGGCAAAAAGCCCTGGATCAACACGCTGATCCAGTGCATCTCCGTCGGTCTCGGGCCGCTGCTGCTCATCGCGCTGCAGTATCTCTGGTTCCGCTCCACCGGCTATATGTTCACGGAGCAGTTCCATATCTGCGGCTCGATCGTCGGCATCTGGCTCGTCCCGCTCGTGGTGTATCTGCCGGTCTCCGCGCTCGTGTGCCGGCGCATCTACCGCTGGACAAACAATCCCTACCTCGGCGGCATCCTGATGGCCGTCCTCATCACGATCATCAACTGTACCAACACACTCACCTTCGCATAACGCAGTACGCTTTCCTGCGGGGCCCGGAGCACACGCTCCGGGCCCCGTTTTTATACGTGCATGGTTTCGCTTGAAAAACGCAGGCCGCTCCGATATAATAAACGGGAATACGCAAAGGGGCATCGTTATGAAACTGGAATGGCTGCGCGAATACCGCGACTTTACCGAAAAACTCATCAAATTTGCCAATGCATATGCCGGCATGTACAAGCAGGAAAAGTATTACGCCAAAGACATCGCCTTCAACTCCATTCAGCTGCAGGTCATGGAGTATCTGCTGGAGAATGAAGAGCGCAACGACAAAATGGCGCAGATCGCGCAGCGGCTCGCCATCACGCCCAGCACATTTTCCAAGACCGTCGCCAAGCTCGAGGGCAAGGGCATGGTTGAAAAATACCACACCTCCGTCAACCGGAAAGATGTGATCGTCAAAGTGACCGACTTCGGGCGCAAGGCCTATCAGGAATACGTCGATTGCGTGAATGAATACAGCTTCAAGGACATCTTCGCTATTCTCGACACCGTCCCAAAGCAGGAGGTCGAAAAATTCACGCAGGTACTTGAGATTGCGGCTGACTGCTGGGGCACGGATCGAACGGAGCTGCCGGCGGAAGTGCTCGTGAAAATCGAGCGAAAAGAAGCATAAAAAAAACCGCTCTGCATTTTGCAGAGCGGTTTTTCATATTCCTGCAGGAATTACTTGCCCTCGATGGCGTCGGCAAGGCTGCTGAGCCAATCGCCCTGCACGTCCTCGATGCGGCCGGCATCGCACGCCGCCGCGATGGCGGGGTCGATGGGCAGCTTGGCCGTGTTGGGGATGCCGTGCTTGGCGGCAATGGCCTCGATGTGGCTCTCGCCGAAGATGGCATGCTGCTTGCCGCAGTCCGGGCAGGTGTAGTAGGCCATGTTCTCAACGATGCCGAGCACGGGCACGTGCATCATGTCGGCCATGTTGACGGCCTTGTCGACGATCATGCCGACAAGCTCCTGCGGAGACGTGACGACGACCACGCCCGCCACAGGCAGGGACTGGAACACCGTCAGCGGCACGTCGCCCGTTCCGGGAGGCATGTCGACGAACATATAGTTCACATTCTCCCACTGGACGTCGGTCCAGAACTGGGTCACGGCGCCCGCGATGACCGGGCCGCGCCAAACGACGGGGTCGGTCTCGTTCGGGAGCAGGAGGTTGATGGACATGATCTCGATGCCGGTGCGGGTGCGGTTGGCATACAGAAAATCCTCGCCGCCCATAGCGCCGCCGTGGACGCCGAAGGCCTGCGGGATGGACGGGCCGGTGATATCGGCATCGAGCACGGCCGCCTGATGGCCGCGGCGCTGCATCTCACAGGCGAGCAGGCTCGTCACGAGGCTCTTGCCGACGCCGCCCTTGCCGGAGACGACCGCGATGACCTTGTCAACACGGGCGCCCGGACGCAGCGCCTGCTGCAGGGACTCGGCCGCGTGCTCGCAGTTTTCGCCGCAGGTCGAGCAGTCGTGGGTGCAATTTTCAGGGGTTTCGTTGTGATGGTCGCTCATAGTTGGGGTTTCCTCCGTTTCAACGATATGTTGGTTTTATTATACGCCAATGGCGCAGGAAGTCAACCGCCGGACGCGGTGAGAAAGTCATGGAGCCCGCACAGCACGACGCACGCCTCGGCGCGCGTGGCGTTGGCCAGCGGCGCAAAGCTCGTGCCGCGCCCGGTCAGCAGCTTCTTCTCATAGCAGAAGCAGACGCTCTCGAGCGCCCACGGGGCAATGTCGTCAAGGTCTGCGATGTTGTAGGCGGAGGCCTCGGTGCCCGGCGTCGTGTCGATGCCCTTCCATGCGAGGTAGCCCGCCATGATCACCGCCATCTCCTGACGGGTGATGTTGCGGTTCGGTTCAAACTTCCCGTCGCCCACGCCGGAGACGATCCCTTTCGATGCTGCCCAGGATACGCTGGGTGCATACCACGCGCTCGCCTCGACGTCCGCAAACCGGCTGTCGGGATAGTCCGCCTGGTTCACGCCGGCAAGCCTCGCCAGCATGGTCACGAACATACCGCGCGTGAGTGCGTCGTCCGGGGCGAAGAGCCCGTTGCCGACGCCGGCCACCCAGCCGGCGGCTGCGGCGGTGTCAACGTATTCCCGCGCCCAGTGCTTACGGCAGTCGCGGAAGGCCGGCTCGGGGTCGGTCTCGCCCTCTGTTTTCTTCTCAAGACCGTAATACGCCGCGATGCCGCGCGCATCCGCCTGCGCCATCGCCTGCAGCTTTGCCTCGCTCGAGAGGAACTGCGCGCTGTCGCTGTCGCTGCTGATGAAGCAGTGCTCAATGATCATCGACGGGATGTGCGCAAGCTGACCGTAGCGGACGATGCCGTAATAATCGGCGAGCTTGCCGTTGGGATAGGTCGTACCGTCTCCAGAGTTCCTCTTGACAAGGCCGCGGCTCGTGTCGAGACCGAGCTTGCCGAGCTGCGCGAGGATGTTCGTACCGACACCGTCGACGACGCTCGCGCACGCAGGGTCATAGTTGCCGTTGCTCGCAAGGATCAGCGCGCCGTGCGCAGACTGCGTGGCGGCACCGTTCAGGTGCAGGCTCACGAGCAGGTCCGAGCCCTTCTTCTGTGCAAAGTCCACGCGTCTTTGCACCTTGCTCAGTGGCGCCGTATAATACGTGCCGTCACGATCGGAGCGCGTCATGTCCACATGGACATGGCGGTACGTCTCGAGCTCCTGCTTGAGATAGAGGCCGATCCTGAGCACGCGGTCCGCCTCCTGATAGCCGTAGGTGCTGTTGATCGCACCGGGGTCATATCCGCCCGCGCCGTCGCCGCCGTGGCCGGGGTCGATCGTGATGTACAGCCAGTCGGTATCCTTGGCTACAGCCTCATTCGCCGCCGACGCAGCCGGTGCCAGCAGCGCCGCCGACAGAGCCACGGTCAGAAAAAAAGACAAGATTCGCTTCATCATCTCTCGGACGCGCCGCGTGCGCGCCCGTCCTCCTTTTCGGAAAATGTCACACCGAAGATCCTTCAGGTCTCACAGGTCGAAGCGATTTTACCGCACTTATCCTGCTTTTGCAATGGTTTGCTCTTCCAGAGGCGCATTTTGACAGCACACAAAGATTGACAGTTTCACTTCATTTGTGCTATGTTGTATGTTACGATCTTTATAACAGACAGAAAGGTTCACCGCATATGGATATGACCCTGGTAGTAATGGCGGCCGGCCTCGGCTCGCGCTATGGCGGCGTCAAGCAGATCGAGCGTCTCGGCCCCGACGGCGAGATCCTCATGGAGTACGCGATCTATGACGCGCTGCGCGCCGGCTTCGACCGCATCGTGCTCATCATCAAGCCGTCGATGCTGGAGGATGTGCGCGCGCTCTTCGGCGACCGCATCGAGCAGCGCACCGGCATCCGGATCGACTACGCATTCCAGACGCCCGACCGCTTCACCGCGGCGCGCCCGGAGCTGGCGCAGCGCAAAAAGCCGCTCGGCACGGTGCATGCCGTGCTGTGCGCGCGCGATGTGATCGGCACGCCCTTTGCCGTCATCAACGCCGATGATTTTTACGGCCGCGGTGCGCTCGACGCCATCGCCGCCGCACTGCCGCAGCTCGGCGGCGCACAGGACGCCGCCATGGTCGGCTACCGGCTGAAAAACACCGTCAGCCCCTTCGGCACGGTCACGCGCGGCGTGTGCGCGACGCAGGACGGCCTGCTGCGCAAGGTGCAGGAGACGTACAAGATCCGGCTCTGCCCCGACGGTCTGATCCGCGACATGTCCGGTGATGGCGAGGGCATCGTGCTCGACCCCGAAGCGCTCGTGAGCATGAACCTGTGGGGCTATCATCCGCAGATGCTGGACGTGATGGCGCAGTATTTTGACGACTTTGTGCACACGCTCACGCCCGGCGATGAAAAGCGCGAGTGTCTGCTGCCCGTGATGATGGACGCGCTCACGGCGCAAAGCCGCGTGCGCACGCGCGTACTGCAGACGGACGAGCACTGGTTCGGCCTGACATATCAGGACGACAAGCCCGGCGTCGTTGCAGCGCTGCGCGCCCTGCACGCTGACGGAACGTATCCCCCCGCGCTGTGGAAATAACCGATCGAATGAAAGCGAAAACGCGGCATCCGCCGCGTTTTCGCTTTCTTTACACTTTTCTAATGGATTTTTAAGTGTCTGTCGGTATCATAGTGAAAACACCACCTGCAGGAGGAGCTCACAATGGAACAAAAGCTGCGCATCGCCGTATACGGCGACTCACTGATGAAGGGCACACTGCCGGACGAGCAGCTCCGGTATCATTTTCACACCGATCTGTTTGAGGCTCCGCTTGCCGGTGTAGACGCCGAGGTAACGAACAAATCCGTCTTCGGCGCGACCTCGCGCAAGGGCGTCACGCTCGTGCAGCGCGACCTCGCGCGCGGTCACCGCTATGACTGGGCGCTCATCGAGTATGGCGGCAACGACTGCAACTACGACTGGGCAGACGTGGCTGCCCACCCCGAGCAGCACCATGACCCCGTGGTGCTGGCGGATGAATTCCGCGCGAACCTCACAGCCATCGTGCAGATGCTGCGTGAGGCGGGCGTGCGCCCCATCTTCACGACCCTGCCGCCGATCGACGAGGTGAAATACCTCGCCTGCATCGACCACAACGGCGCGAGTGCCGCCGGCGTCATGCAGTGGCTGGGCGACGTGCGGCGCATCTACCGCACGCAGGAGCGCTATTCCGGTCTCGTGTGCACCATCGCCGCCGAGCTGGACGTGCCGTGCGTGGACCCGCGCGAGCGTTTTCTCGACGGGGTCGATCCGCGCGCGAGCAATGCCGAGGACGGCATCCACCTGTCCGAGGCGGGCTATGAGATGTTTTACACCACGCTCATTGAGCAGGTGCGTGCGATCGTCTGAACTGCATAGAAAAGGAGCGGACACCGCGATCGGTGTCCGCTCCTTTTTTGACTTATATGCGGCAGGCCGCCTGTGTGCGTGCAAGCAGGCGTGCAGCCGCCTGTGCGTCCGCCTGACCGGGCAGCAGCCGCCAGACCCAGTTGCCGCCGGCCGTGCCGGGGGTGTTCATGCGGCTCTCCGCGCCGAGACCGAGCACGTCCTGCATCTGCGCGACAAACAGCTCCGCGCGTGAACCCATACCGGCGCGCAGCAGCGCCTCGGGCAGACGCGCCACATCGTACACGCCGAGGCAGCGCATGGCATAGTCGGCGTCCGCGCCGCCGAGCGCCGCCCACGCAGCGGCGGGCGCGTTGTCGTGCGTGCCGACATAGCAGACGCTGTGCGCGCGCACACGATCCGGTCGGTGCTCGGACGTGCCGCCGGGGTCAAAGCCGAAGAGCAGCACGCGCATCCCCGGACAGCCGGAGCGCGCAACGAGCCGGCGCACGTCGTCGTCGATCACGCCGAGATCCTCCGCGATCAGCTCGAGCTCGGGCGCCGCCGCGTGCAGCGCCTGCAGCAGCGCAGGTCCGGGACCAGGCGCCCAATGTCCGCCGCGTGCAGTCAATTCGCCGCGCGGCACCACCCAATAGCTCGAAATGGCTCGAAAATGGTCAATGCGCACCACATCATACCGCTTTGCTGCACCGCGAACGCGGTCTTTCCACCACCGGAAGCCGTCCGCCTTCATGACGTCCCACGCATAGAGCGGGTTGCCCCAGAGCTGACCGTCGGCACAGAAATAGTCCGGCGGGACACCGGCAACGGCGCTCGGCTGTCCGTCCGGGTCGAGGCAGAACTGCCCCGGCTTCGCCCAGACGTCCGCGCTGTCGGCGGCGACATACATGGGCAGGTCGCCGATGATGCGCACACCGTGCGCGTGCGCATAGGCGCGCACCGCATCCCACTGGCGGGTAAACTCCGTCTGCAGATACGCGTGCAGCAGCACGCGCGCGTCGAGCTGCGCGACCGCCTCAGCGAGCGCGGCGGGGTCACGGTCGCGCAGGGGCTGCGGCCAGGCATACCACGGTGCGCCGCCCTGCGCCTCCTTGATGGCCATATACAGGCAGTAATCCATGAGCCACGGCTCCGCTGCGAGCGCGGCGCGCAATGCGGGCGTGACGGCAGCCTGTTCGCGCGCAAATGCCGCGGCCCAGAGCGCGGTCTTGCCCGCGTGCACGCGGCCGTAGTCCACGCGCATCGGATCGCCGCCCCAGTCGACGGAACGCACCTCGTCGAGCGTGAGCGCGCCGCGCGCCATGAACGGCTCCGGCGACAGCAGGTCGGTGCTGCCGGCAAAGGTCGACGCCGACAGATACGGCGAGTGCGCGCTGTCCGGCGGGTTGAGGGGCAGGATCTGCCAGTAGCGCTGCCCGGCGGCAGCGAGAAAATCGATAAATTCCCGGGCAGCTGTGCCCAGATCGCCGATGCCGCACGGCCCCGGCAGAGCCGACACCGGCAGCAGGATACCGCTTGAGCGGGTCATGCTCCGTCACTCCTTTTGATAGCTGCAAATGATCTCCCGGAACTTCGGGTTGCGCGGCAGCAGGCGCATGAGCGGCAGGCCCAGAATGCCGAGCACGGCGACCTCGCCGAGCGCGACCTGACCGCCGAAGAGCCAGAACGATGCATTCAGGTGCGGGAACGCGGCGTCCGTGAGCGACCACGTGAGCACCGCGCCGACAAACACAAAATTGAACACGACCGGCATGAGCGCCGCAAGGACGCACCGCAGCCACGACTGCGCGCCGCGCCCGCGGCCGAGCCACGCCGTGCACAGCGCCGCCAGCAGCGTCGCCAGCGAGCCGAAGACAACGTCAAAAATGCCCGCCGCGCTCAGCAGATTCGCGATCGCGCAGCCGGCGAACAGCCCCCATGCCGTGCAGGGGATAAAAAACGGCAAAATGCACAGCACCTCCGAGACCCGGCACTGGATCGCTCCGTAGCTGATCGGCGCCAAAAGCATCGTCAGGGCCGCATAGGCCGCTCCCGTGACCGCCGCGGCGGCCAGTTTTCTCGTGGTGATGTGCATAATTCAATTCCTCCCATTTTTTTCGTTGCACACATTGTGCGCGCAGGGGTATGGCACCTGCGCCTGTTGAAATTGTGACGGCGGTTATTCTACTCCTCTGTCCGGCTGTTGTCAACCGGTTTGCTGTACAGGCAGCCGCAATATTCCTGCCGGTAGAGCCCATATTGGCGGGACAGCTCAATGCTGCGCTTGTAGCCCTCGCGCTTTTTGAAGTCCGACGGCAGCCAGCGCACACCGTATTGCTGCGCAAGCTCGGCGCCGATGACGTTGAGGCGCTGCGCGTCCTTGTGCGGTGAAACGGTGAGCGTCGTGCCGAAATAGTCGAACCCGTGCGCCTGTGCCTGCCGCGCCGTCTCCTCGAGACGCAGACGGAAGCACACCGTGCAGCGCGCACCGCCCTCCGGCTCACGCTCGAGGCCGCGGACAGCGTCGATGTAGCTCTGCCCGTCATAATCACACGCGAGCAGCGCCACCGGCTCCGGCGTCGGGAGCTGGCGAATGAGCTCCTGCTGCCAGTAGAGGCGGCGGTCGTATTCCGCGCGCGGCTGGATGTTCGGATTGTAGTACAGCACGGTCACGCGAAAATATCGCGTGAGGTATTCCAGCACGTAGCTGCTGCACGGGCCGCAGCAGCTCTGCAGCAGCAGGCGCGGCTTTTCCTCCGGCGGGAGCGAGGAGAGCAGCGCATCGAGCTGTTTTTGATAGTTTTCTTTCATAAGCGTCACCCGCCGGTCAGTATAGCACACACGCGCACAGAATACCAGTGCGGGCCTTGACGCGGCGGAGCATTTCCGATATGATATATGTTAGGAAATTATGCGAAGGAGGCGCGTCCAACATGGATCAGCGCATGAGCAAGGACAAATACTATCTCAACATTGCCGACGCGGTGCTCGACCGCTCGACCTGCCTGCGGCGCAAATACGGTGCGATCATCGTCAAGAACGACGAGATCCTCTCCACCGGCTACAACGGCGCGCCGCGCGGCCGCGTCAACTGCTCGCAGCTCGGCTACTGCAACCGCGAGCAGCTCAATATTCCGAGCGGTCAGCGCTATGAGCTCTGCCGCAGCGTCCACGCCGAGGCCAACGCCATCATCTCCGCCGCGCGGCGCGACATGATCGGCGGCACGCTCTACCTCGTCGGGCGCAGCGCCGCCGACGGCGAGCTTCTGCACGACACGACCTCGTGCGCCATGTGCCGGCGCATGATCATCAACTCCGGCATCACGCGCGTCGTCAACCGCATCGGCGACGACGGCATCGAGATCATCGACGTGCAAAACTGGATCGTCAACGACGAGTCCATCCAGCCGAAGGCTGAGGCGGAATAAGCACGGTTTTTCTTTACAAGCGCGTGTTTTTTGATTATAATAAGTAAGTTAGACTGAAAAAAGGCAGGATTCAACCTATGGCATCCATTGCATTTGAGGAATACAAGAACAAACTCAACAACCTCCGTCCGGCGCTGGACGATCTGGGCGGCGCGCTGCATCTCGACGAGGCGCGCAACGAGGTCGAAAAGCTCGAGGAGGAGAGCGCGCAGGACGGCTTCTGGAACGACACCGAAAACAGCCAGTGCGTGCAAAAGCGCATCAAGACGCTCAAGCACAAGCTTGAGCGCTACGCCAAGCTCACCGGCGCATGGGAGGATATGCTGACCATGTGCGAGATGGCCGTCGAGGAGGACGACGACTCGATGCTGCCCGACCTCGAGAGCGAGTTCCAGTCCTTTGAGGAGACGCTCGAATCCATGCGGCTCGAAACGCTGCTGACCGGCGAGTATGACGCGAACAACGCCATCCTCACCTTCCACGCCGGCGCCGGCGGCACCGAGGCGCAGGACTGGACGAGCATGCTCTACCGTATGTACAACATGTGGGCCGAGCGCCACGGCTACACCGTCAAGCTCATGGACTATCTCGACGGCGACGAGGCCGGCATCAAGAGCGCGACCATCATGATCGAGGGCGAGAACGCCTACGGCTTCCTCAAGAGCGAGAACGGCATCCACCGTCTCGTGCGCATCAGCCCGTTTGACGCCTCCGGCCGCCGCCACACGTCGTTCGCCGCCGTGGAGGTCATGCCCGAGATCACCGAGGACAGCGAGATCGAGCTGCGCGACGAGGACATCAAGATGGACGTGTACCGCTCGTCCGGCGCGGGCGGCCAGAAGGTCAACAAGACCTCGTCCGCCGTGCGCCTGACGCACATCCCGACCGGCATCGTCGTGTCCAGTCAGGTCGAGCGCAGCCACTTCCAGAACCTCGAAAACTGCAAGAATATGCTCCGTGCGCGTCTGGCCGAGATCAAGGAGCGTGAGCACCTGGAGAAGATCTCCGACATCAAGGGCGTCCAGCTCAAGATCGAGTGGGGCAGCCAGATCCGCTCGTACGTGTTCATGCCGTACACGCTGGCCAAGGACCACCGCACCGGCTTTGAAAACGGCAACATTCAGGCCGTCATGGACGGTGACATCGACGGCTTCATCAACGCCTACCTGAGCATGAACGCCGACAAGGAAACGAAATAAACGCGAAAAACTGCACGCCCGTTTGGGCGTGCAGTTTTTCGGTTTGTCAAAGAACCTCGTAGAGTTTGCGCCCGCAGGCGCAAAGAAGGTCCGATCATTTTCTTCGGCGACATGTGCGGCGAAGAAAATACTTCTCAGGCTGCAAGTGTGGAATTTGTGCGCCGGCGGCGCACAAATTATGCGCGCAGCAGACTGCAAACCCCTTTGTCAAAAAGTTGTACTTTTTGACAGCCTCTGAGGGGCGGGATGCTTCCGCCCCTCTTTCTTTTGCTTACTGGATATCGAGATCTGCGGTCAGCTCATAGAAGTCGCAGGTGTGTGCTTCGAGGCCGGAGACGTTGGCCTTCATGATCATGCTCATGCGCAGGAAGGAGCAGAAGACGTAGGAGTTGTCGTCCAACAGCTGCTGCTGCATCTCGACGGCGATCTTCGCACGCTCGGCCGGATCGAAGGTGGTGCGCAGCTGGACGGCAAGCTTCTCGAGCTTGTCGCTGTGGTGGCCGCCGGAGTTCTTGACCGATTTGTCCAGACAGTAGGTGTCGAAGAAGTTCTGGGGATCGCCCAGACCGGCGTTGACGTTGGCGCTGACCCAGATGTCCCATGCCGTGGGATCCTTGCGGATGCTGTTGTGATCCTTGGTGCAGTTGATCTGCACGTCAATGCCGATGTCCTTGAGCGTGGACTGTGCGGATTCGGCCAGCAGGGGCAGCTCCTGACGGGACGGGTAGGTCAGCCAGCGGATCGTGAGCTTGACGCCGTTCTTTTCGCGGATGCCGTCGCCGTCGGTGTCGACCCAGCCGGCGGCCTCCAGCTCGGCCCTGGCCTGATCGGGATCAAAGGACACGGTCTGAATGCCCTGACCGAACGCGAAGCTGTCGGGGAAGGCACCGGTCGCGGTGTAGCCGTAGCCGTTGAGCAGCACGTCGACGAAGTCCTGCTTGTTGATGCCCATGGCGATCGCCTTGCGCACGGCGGGATCACTCATGATCGTGTAGCCGGAGTTCTCCTTGTGGAGGTTCATCATGCCCCAGAAGCAGCGGCTGGTCTGGATGCTGGTGAACTTGTAGTTGTCGTTCTCAAAGAGCGGATAGCTGGCATAGGCCATGCCGTAGGCTGCGTCGATTTCGCCGGACTGGAGCGCCATGGCCAGCGTGTCACCGTCGGAAATGGTGCGGACGGTGATCTCGTCGACCTTCACCTCGCCGTCCCAGTAGTTGACGTTTTTGATGAGATTCACATGGTCGTCCGTGACGACTTCGGTCGCCACATAGGGGCCGGTGCCGACGACGCAGCCGTTGTCGGGGATACCGACTTCCATGTCGATGATGCAGCCGTAGGCCTCGGAGAGATAGTTCATCAGAATGGGGTTGGGCTCGGAGGTGACGATGGTCAGCTTCTGACCGTCGGCCTCCATCGAGGCGATCTTGAGGTTGCCGGCGGCGCGCTCGTGGACCTCGATCAGGTGCTCGAGGCAGGCCTTGACCGCGGCGGCGTCACACTTCTTGCCGTTGGAGAAGCAGACCGCATCCTTGATCACGATCTCCCATGTGGTCGCATTGACGTTGGCGGCGCTCTCCGCCAGCCACGGCTCGAGCGTACCGTCGTCCGCGATCTTCATCAGCGTCTCGCCGACGCCGTAGCGGATGCAGGCCCAGCCGGAATAGGCGTCATGAGGGTTGATCGTCGGCTCTTCGTTTTCGGCGTTGAAGGTGGTGTCGCCGAAGACAAAGGTCTTTTTCCCGCCGGATTGGGCGGGTGTGTTGGAGCTGCCGCAGCCGGCCAGAATGCCGAGCGAGAGGCAGAGCGCCAGAAGGGAAGCTAGGATCTTTTTCATGTTCTCTGTTTCCTTTCCTTTGTTTATATA
>ERZ857750.2169-NODE-2169-length-19577-cov-4.909743_pt1 | contig 19577 bp, 18 predicted proteins | sample MGYA00519915_ERZ857750 | MGnify/ENA primary metagenome ERZ857750 (study PRJEB31778, sample SAMEA3449358) | human gut metagenome | biome: human gut; feature: human-associated habitat; material: faeces | place: United Kingdom | collected 2010/2012 ... | reverse complement strand
CTCCAATGCGATGCCCGCACCATACACATAATCATGCATGCCATTGGTAGGCACGGAAAATGTCGGGATTCCGGTTTCTGCCTCAATGACCCGGGCGATCGCTGGAAAATCTGTTCCATTCATAAAAGGAATCGGAGAACCCGCCAGAGCAATAAATTTCGGCCGCAGTTCCCGGGCTGCATGTTCAATATCATCAATAAATTTGCGGTCATTTCCCATGATTGCATCAATCTCTGTCAGACCGGAAATAAAGATCAGACTGTCCTGATCGTACCAGCGGATCTCATCGTGAGTATTGTAAGTAGAATTGCAACCGGAAGGATCATGCATGACGGTCATTCCGCCCAGCTCGTACAATGCAGAGCAGACTCCGGACACATCTGCCGTATAAATCGGTATGATTCGATAGGATTGTCTCATAGGCAGCACTCACACCCCCATCCCTTTTGTATCACAAGTTTTTCAGTATCTTTTTCTTCCCGGTATGCATCCATCATCAGTTCCGCAGTTCTGCGGATTCCGTCAAATCCGTACAGACCTTCCCCCTGCACCAGATTAACAAAATGGCGGCTGCGGCAAAAATAGGCTGCCTTTTGTCCGATGGCAAGCACTTCCTCTTCACCACCCCTTGGCAACACCCGCATTTTCACCTGGATCGTTGCGATCAGTTCCAGTTCCGGTGCATGCTCCCGCAGCCAGTCAAATGTTTCCTTTTCCTCCGGACTGATACCGTCCAGATACACTGCTTTTACTTTAAATCCATGCATCAAAAGTAATTTTGCCAGCCCTAATGGTCTCGGATGATACAGATAGTCCAATGTGACCGGCATATCTCCGATCAGTTTCTTTGCCTTTGCCAAAGCTGCTTCGCAGGCAGACCGTTCCGCATCCAGTGTTTCTCTGCTTAATTCCGGAAGTCCCAGAGCAGTTGTCAGCTGCCGCATCTGCTGCTCAATCTCATCATAATCAAAACTGCCCGGCAGATACAGATGCTCCCGGCCTAACCGCCGTGCCTGCGTCTCCATCCCGTATTTTCCGGCCGGATAAATATCGAGAAACAGCCGTCCCCGACTCATAGCCAACAGATCCTGCCAGTTCTCACAGGTTGGAAGCTCCCGCACCGTATAGTGATATCGTTTCAATAACCGTTTGATATCGCTGCTCTCATCTAATGCAAAGTCACTGCCGAATATCGACACCGTTTTCGCATCCGGCTCACACTCCGACAACGGATCATACATGGCTTTCCGCAACTTCTGATCCGGCGTCAGACCATGTTTTTGCATAATCGGATCCATATAGCAGCGTATAAAACAGATATCCGGGAAACGATGTTCCAGCTCTTCATAAATATAATTCAGATTACTTCCCACAAAATGATGCAGACACACGGTAAACAGCAATACCGCTTTCGGATGGTCGCTGCGCTTATTCAGTACATCTGTCACACCTTCAATGGTGATGTCCTCCAAATTGCCATTTAAAACATGCTGTTCCTCCACAATGACAAAAGAAAAACGATCTGCTGCATTCATCTCCGCTGCTGTCAGTACAACGCCGCGCATACAATTATCCGCACAGACATAGATTTGAATTGCCTCCGGAACCAACATTCCCGTATGCACGATATTCCAGTTGCCATGCACCGGAGAATTATATTCCAGCTCGGATGCAAAAGGTGCCGGAAAAGATGCATCTTTTATTTTTACCACTGCATCTTGTGGATCTACTGTTTCACCTACACGCTGCAACATCTAGTTTTCCTCCTGCACAACCGTATCGACTGTGTTTTCGCTCTGATTTTTCTGTGACACCGCTTCGTTTTTTTCATACCCACTCTGTACTTCTGCAGTATCTTTCTTCTTCGTCATATCAGACTTTGCATTTTCCGGCAAAACGCCACCACATATCATATACATCTGTTTTGCAAGGGCTCGGTATTCCCCTGCCATAGCACTGTCCGGATAACATTCCATCAATGTCATGCCCTGTTCTTCTGCCAGCGCCACCTGTTCACTGTGGGATAATGTACCAATGACAGCGGTATGAAAATCATCTGCCAGTTCCGCAACTTTTTCCGCTTCCCGCGGAACATCCCTGCGGTTTAAAATGATGCCGCCAAGTTCCGCATAACCACGGTTTTTAAAATTTTCCACTGCCATGGCAATGTTTGCCGCCGCATGGATCGCCATGTTTTCTCCGGAAGTGATGATAAATACTTTGTCCGCATAGCCGTTTCGCATCGGCATGGAAAATCCACCGCAGACTACGTCTCCAAGAACATCATACAGAATCACATCCGGCTTATATACTTCATATGCGCCGGTTTCCTTCAGTTTTTCCAGTGCTGTGATAATACCACGGCCGGCACAGCCAAGCCCCGGTGTCGGTCCGCCGGCCTCCACACAGATGACATGGTGGTAGCCGATACGAATCATATCCTCCAGCCGCAGCGCCTGTTTTTTTTCATTATATAAACTCAGCACGGTAGGAACCGCCTCTCCGTGACGCAGCTGTATGGTGGAATCTGCTTTCGGATCACAGCCGATCTGCATCACCGTCAGACCCATCTCTGCCAGAGCCGCTGCCACATTGGAAACCGTGGTGGATTTTCCGATTCCACCTTTTCCGTAAACTGCTATCTTGATCACTATTTTGTTCCTCCCTCTGCCGGAGTAATAACATTCGAGTATGCCGTTTTCGCGGATACGCCTTTTAAACGCCCGATTTTTCCGGAAAGTGCACTGATGACATCCTGCGGTGCATCAATGGCAATACTGATAATGCTGATTCCCTTCGGTCGATACGGGATGCCCATCCTGCCGACAATGTACTGTCGTGCCTCGTGAAGCAGGGTATTCAGTTCTTCGATGGCGTCTTCCTGTTCCACAATAATTGAAATAACCGCCACTCTGGTATCCATGTCCGGTGTCCTCCTTTTCTAGCAAATACGCGGGAGCAGTTCACCACCTGGCTGCGGGAGCAATGCCTGCGTACCGATCTCTGTTTCCATTACGACTCTGCCCGGTTCTTCTGCAATGACTTCACCAATGATGGCTGCATCTGCGGAATACGGACATTTATGTAGTGTTTCCACGATGGCATCTGCCTCTTCCTTCGGTGCCATAATGACCAGTCGGCCCTCACAGGCAAGGTACAGCGGCTCCAGTCCCAGCATACCGCAGACGCCTTTTACTTCCGGCTGCACCGGAACAGCTGCTGCATTCAGACGGATACCTACATTACTCTGTCCGGCGATCTCATATAAAACCGTTCCGACACCGCCTCTTGTGGCGTCACGGATCACATGCAGATTGTGTGTCGTGTCCATGACTGCTTTTACGGTTCCCCATAATGGTGCACAGTCACTGGTTACATTTGCATCAATACCGAAATCTTCTCTTTCCAGAAGGATCGTGCAGCCGTGGCGGCCGATATCACCGGTCACGATAATGGCATCTCCCGGTTTTGCCAGTTCACCGCCGACAGTGACCCCTTCCTGAATCTCACCCATTCCGGTGGTGGTGATAAATACTCCGTCTACCTGACCTTTTCCGGCCACTTTTGTATCACCGGACACGATATGTACACCGGCTTCTTTTGCCGTTTTTTCCATTGCAGCGGCAATTTCTTCCAGTTTTTCCATCGGAAATCCTTCTTCTATGACAAAGGCGCAGGTCAGGTACAATGGTTTTGCTCCCATGCATGCAAGGTCATTGACCGTACCGCAGATAGACAGTTCTCCGATATTTCCACCCGGGAAAAATGCTGGCGATACGATAAATCCATCGGTAGATACAGCCATTCTTCCTGCCGGCGGAACCAGCACTGCCGCATCATCTGCTGTCAGATCGGAATTTGCAAAATGTGCCTTAAACACCTGATCAATTAATTCGGATGTCTGTTTTCCTCCGGCACCATGTGCCATTGTGACTGTTTTATTTTCCATTATGTTTTCCTTCTTTCTGTTTCATTTAAATTTATGGTAACGATTCATGAATACTGATAGTATGCGGAGCAGGCTCCCTCCCCGGATACCATGCATGCCCCAATTGGATGCTGCGGTGTACAGCCTTTGCCAAACACTTTGCAGTCGGACGGTTTGCATTTTCCCTGAAGCACATCTCCGCAGCGACAGGCCGGATTTGGTCTGCCTTCTATCTTTGGCATCTGATATTTGATGCGGGCATCAAACTCCTGCCACTCCGGTCTCAATTTCATGCCGGATGCCGGAATCACGCCCAGACCGCGCCATTCAGAATCGCAGGCTTCCATCATCTCATCCACCAGCACCTGTGCTTCTCTGCTTCCGTCCTGCGTCACCACACGCGGATAACAGTTTACAAAAAATGGTTTGCCCTCCTGAAACTTCACCAGGGAAACTGCCAGCGCTGTCATCAGTTCTTTTGCGGTAAATCCTGCCACAACACCGCTGACACCTTCTTCGGTCAGTGCCTCGCACAAACGTGTTCCGGTGATGGCGTTGACATGACCCGGATACAAAAACACATCCGCACTGCCCTTTAATGCCTCATAAGCCTGCGGCATGGTTTTGTTCGCAACCAGCAGGGAATAATTATCCAGGCCGTCCTCTTTTGCAGATTTTACGGACAGACAGCCGGCCGGTGTCGTTGTCTCAAATCCCACCGACAGAAAGGTTACCTGCTCCTTTGGATGTTCTTTCGCATATTTTTCAGCATCTGCCGGAGAATAAACGATGTGGATCTTTCCTCCCTGTTCTCTGGCTCCCGCAAGGCTCATCTTTGTACCCGGCACACGCACCAGATCACCAAACGTACAGATCGTCACACCTTTTTCCAATGCCAGATAAATCGCTTCATCGATAAAGCTGACCGGTGTCACGCAGACCGGACATCCCGGACCGGAGATCAACTCCACCTGTTCCGGCAGCAATTTGCGGATTCCCAGACGAAAAATCTCATGGGTATGCGTACCGCACACTTCCATGATCCGCACCTTCGGACCGTTGTAGTTCTCAATGATCTCCCGGGCCGTTTTCTTTTTATTATCGCCGTTTGTCTCTCCCATTACAAAAATTCCTCCATAAGCTGATCTGTCTCGCTGTCATCTTCATCGGTAATCTTTGCAATTGCCACACCGGCATGAACCATGACGTAATCTCCCGGCTCCAGATCTTCCAGAAGCTGGGAAGAAACTTCTCTTTTTGCTCCGCCTGCATCAATGACAGCTGTGCCGTTACTGATTTTTACTACCTTTGCTGATAAACCTACACACATTTCTTTTCCCTCCTGAAAATGCAGTTATTTGTTATTGCGTGCAGAACACACGTTTGTTATAATATCTTTGGGTACTACCTTAAACGGTAGGCGGTTAGTCCTTCAACAGAGGGACTGAACTCTCTGATTACATAGAAATCCTGTTATCAGGAAATTTAATGAAAGAGGGTTTTCTTTATGAGTGATTTCGAACTGCTTTCCCTTATTATGATGATATTAAATATTATCGTAATGATATTGATTGCATATATAAATCAAACAAAAAAGTAACCGCCCACAGTCTGCAAAACTAAGCGATTACTTTTTGTAATAGTATATTTTGTGACTAACCGTCTATCGGTAGCACCTTTTTCTTTCAAATTTATACTATCATTTCGCTTAATTTATGTCAAATGTTAAATCTCTTTTTTCACATTCTGTAAATAATACAATCCATAAGCCGCCTGTCCAATGGCAATTCCACCGTCGTTTGGCGGAATCATATGATGCCGCAGCACTTCAAAACCTTCCTGCTCCAGACCTTCTTCTGTCAGACGCAGAAGTAATCGGTTCTGAAATACACCGCCACTCAAAGCCACTTTCGCTCTGCCTGAATGCTCACGTGCCGCCTTGCAGGCAGCCACGATCTGTTCCGCCAGCGTCCGGTGAAACAGATAAGCCAATGCTCCGCTGTCAGCGCCTTGCAGTTTTGCTTCCACGATCTGCTGCACCAGTGCTTCTGTATTCAAAATGCAATGTTCCTCTGCTTCAAATATTAACTCCTGACGTATATTATGCCTTTCACTTAAATCAGATGTTTGTTTCTGCTCAAAGGCTTCTGCCGCAAACTGCAGTGCTGTGGATGCCTCACCTTCAAAACTCGACTGCCGCCGGATTCCGAGGATCGCACTGACTGCATCGAAAAGCCGGCCTGCACTGGTGGACATCACTGCATTGATCTTACGGTCTGCCATTGTAAACTGCACCTTGCTTTCCTGTTCACTGCATAATCCCAGTTTCTCAATGATCTCCCACGCTTTTTCCCGGTCTTTGGTAAATCCGTAGATCATGGATACGGCAATACGCCATCCCTCTTTTGCAGAGGCGTCTCCGCCGATCTGTAAAAATGGGGTAATGCTGCCAAATCTTGTAAAATCCTGATAATCCGCCAGTAGAATCTCTCCGCCCCAGATCGTACCGTCCGTACCGTATCCGGTTCCGTCAAAGGAAACACCAATCACCGGTTCCTGACAGTCATTTTCTGTCATACAGGATAAAATATGTGCATAATGATGCTGCACCTGAAGCATCGGATAACCAAGTTTTTCCGCGACAACCGTGGAATTGTATTTCGGATGCAGATCACAGACCACCACCTGCGGTTCCACTTCCAGTAACGTCCGGAACCGATGAATTGTCTCCTGCAAAGCTTTTACTGTCCGCAGATCTTCCAGATCCCCCACATACGGAGACGGATAAAACCGGCTGTCCACGCCGATGCAGAATGTATTTTTCAATTCACCGCCCACAGCAAGCACCTGCCCTTTCCAGTCCACAGATGTCATAAAAGGCAGTGGTGCATAACCTCTGGAACGCCGGATCATATACGGTTCATTTTTATAAAAATCCATGACCGTGTCGTCTGCACGGATCCGGATTTTCCGATCATGTGATAAAATAGCATCACATAAATGAGACAATTCGGCAACCGCTTCCTCATCATCACGGCAGATTGGCGCTCCTGATGTATTTCCGCTTGTCATTACCAGCAGATCCGGCATTTCGATCCCATCATCATACTGAAAAATCAGCAACTGCACCGGTGCATACGGAAGCATCACACCGACTTTTGGATTTCCAGGTGCCACAGAAGGTGCCAGCCGTGTTTCAGATATATTTTCCGACTGTGGTTGGTTTTCTTTTCTATGTTCCTTTGATCGTCTGTCCAATAGTAAAATTGGTTTCTGATGACCGGTCAGGATCGCTTCCTGCTCCGGTGTCACGATGCATTCCCGTTTTACCACCGTTTCATCCTTTGCCATGATTGCAAAAGGTTTCGCCGGACGGCATTTTAATGTGCGCAGACGGCTGACTGCTTCTTCGTTTGTCGCATCACAGCACAAATGAAAACCGCCGATTCCTTTGATCGCCACAATTCCGCCGTCGTGGATCACCTGCCGTGTATAAGTAATGGCATCCCTGCCCCGTTCGCTTCTGCCGATCAGATACACTTCCGGTCCGCAATCGTTGCAACACACCGGCTGTGCATCATACCGCCGCGTCTCCGGATCATAATATTCTTTCGCACAATCCGGACACATAGGAAATTCTTTCATGCTGGTGCGCTCCCGGTCATAGGGCAGCGCATCCAGTATGGTCAGCCGGGGACCGCAGCAGGTACAGTTGATAAACGGATGCAGATACCGCCGGTTCTTCGGATCATACAGTTCCTCTTTACACTCATCACAGATCGCAATATCCGGCGAAACAAAGATCTCCCCCTTTGTTTTTTCGCTTTCTATAATGTCAAAATCCGAAAACTGCGGTGCCTCCTCTGCCGGAACCTCTTCCGTATTTATTTTTAAAATCGCCGCACGTTTCGGTGGACGTTCCTCCAGATCTTTCAAGAAACCATCCACCTGTTCTACCGCTCCCTGTGCATAAATCTCCACATACGGCCCTTTATTACAGACATTTCCACGAATCCCGTTTGCTGTGGCATGGCGGCTCACCGTCGGGCGGAAACCAACGCCCTGAACGATACCATACACCCGGATCCGCTTCGTAATCTCGCTCATATCTCTCTTCTTCTCCTAATTTGCTTTTCTCACATATCCCTGATACACAGCATTTTGTTACGCCAGACGCCCTGACACTGCAAAATGCACCGTATCTACAAAGATTCCCGCAAACTTCGGTGTCATCCGTTCCATGCAGTGATCCGCATAGATCACGTCAAAACCGCCCTTTTCCACCAGTTCGACATAATCATTCTCATCCCGTAAATGCAGATCGCCCTCCTGTCTCAGCTCCGGTTTCATCATAAACCAGCTTGCCACCGTCACTTGTGCATCCGGCGCCTGTTTCAAAATTTCTTCCCGGATGGCGGTTCCCATCACCTGCTGCTGTACAACCAGCACTTTTTTACCGCTGTAATCCAGATCAGAAACCAGTTCGTCCACCAGCGGATAGCCGATCTCATACGGAGTTCCGTAAGTCCGCTCCAGATATTTCGCCACTTCCAGTGCCGCCGGTGCCACCACGATGTGTTTTTCCACATTGGAAACAGATTTCACATCGTCCAATCCGTTTCCCATACCATAGCAAATAGCAGTTTTCCCTTCTGCTGCAAAATGCTCCCGGATACGGTCAGCCGCGCGCAGATCACTGATATCCTGCGGTGTCATGCCCAGAATTCCGATATTTCCCGGAATCACATCTTCTTTTTCACCGGCAAACACCCGGAACAGCTCCTGCCATGCTTTTTCTTCGCCTTTGTCATATAATTCCATGCCATCGGTGTCCACCGTCAGAATCGGCAGATCCACTTTTTTCTCCGTCATACGCTTTAAGGCATGATAATCCGTCCCGATAACGGCCGGAACCGGTGTTCCGATGATCGCTGCAAACTTTGCATCCAGTTTTGTCACTGCATCTGCAAGTTTTGCCACCAGACGGTCATCCCGTCCGAGGATCGCATCCATATCGCGAAGACCCGCACTGAACAGTGCACTTTTGCTCTCAAACCAGCGCGGCTCATCAAATCCACAGATGTTTCCGGTACAGCCACCGGCATCACAGATGACGATGATCCCGCCAAATTCATATAATACAGATACTGCGCCGGACTGATCCGGTGCAAATGGTGTCAGATATTTTCTCAGTCCTCTCATTGCCCTATACCTCCGCCAGTGCCTCAAACAGTCTGCGCACGCCGGCGTAGCCGTACGGCTGCCGTTCCCCGTTCCAGAGCACGTTTGGACAGTTTTTATGATAATAACCGGCATCTTTTCCGATGGTCAGAGTTACCCCGGAATCTGTTCCGTCGTAATACAGCATCGTCGGTTCCAGATTGGAAAACACTTTCGTCTCCGGACTCAATGCTGCCAGTTGTTTCACATAGATAAAATTTTCACCGGATAACGTACCATATATCTCCGGCACCCGGAAACCGTAACGCACCAATGCGAGTGCCAGTTCAAACGGATCTCCGTTCATCCACTCACCCACGGCAAAGGATGCCTCCGGATGTTTTTCCTTAAATTTTACGACCGCATTTTCCGCTGCTCTCCGTGGTTTTTCGTCATCAAACGTTACTCCCAGAGCTGCACCAAAAGCACGATACTGACTGGCAATCTTATCAATCTGATACAGTCTGCGCAGTTCGATGTACGGGATTTTCAGTCTGTCGTGAAAGTCCTCTGCCGCAAACCTTGCCTCCGGATGAAGCACCAGATTAAAATTTGCCTCAGACATGGTCTGATATTCCGCATAATCCTTACATCTTGATATTTCATGGATCGTTTTCACACCGGCATCATGAAGCAGATCATATAATTCACAGTCATCCACCAATGGGGAAAAATATCCTAATAAATTCACCACATTTCCTTTTTTCTTCTTTGGCTCCAGCAAAGAATAAATCGACTGTCGCACATGCACCATCGGCGGCTTGCGTCCCTCTCTCGTTAATGCATACATATAACATGGTTTTACCGGAAGTCCTGCAACTTCCTCCGCCTTGCGGCAAACACGCTCCATATCCGTTCCCAGCAGTGCATCCACACAGGTGATACAGATCATCACAACGGATGGTTTTTTCTCCAGTCCCTCACAGATCTCCGCTACCGCCTTTGGGATTTTTTTCAAATGACGGCCGGTTACGATATCCGTCTCATCCATCAGCAGATAATAAAAACGGTCATGGTACGCTCGCATAGAACTCAGAACCGATGTATTTCGGCCGCAGCATCCCGGAGCCACAATCAGCATAATAGAACCCGGAACCGCCAGACCTGCACGTTTAACGCCAAATCCTTCCGCTCCCGGGGAGTTGAATGCCAGCGTTGCCGGGGAACTGTAGATCAGATGCGTATGAGAAATGAGCTGCTGCGGAATATTCTCTTTTCCAAGGCTGTTCAGTTCTTCTATCGTACAAAAATATGCTTCCTGTCTCATATATTTTCCTCTTCTTTCCATAAGTCAGAATACTTGCTGCCTTATGCATTTTCCTCTTCTTTTAGTAATAATTCCGCCAGATCAAAGAAACATTTGCTGATTTCAGAATCCGGATTTCCTTCGATCACTGTTTTTCCCTGATCTTCCCAGCGGATAATTTCATCGCTTCGCGGCACTTCGCCCACAATCGGCACACCGATTTTTTCAGAAAATGCCTGCACTTTTTCCATCTCATTCTCCACATTCCGGTGATTCAGTACAATGCCAAACACCCGGGCATAACTGCGGTCTTCAAAATTGCGCACCGCACTGGAAATATTGTTTGCCGCATACAGCGCCATCTTTTCTCCGGACGTAACGATCAGAACTTTCTCTGCATACCCCTCTCGGATCGGTGCTGCAAAACCGCCACAGACCACGTCACCCAGCACATCATACAACACCACATCCGGCTTGTAATGCGCAAACAGATCCATGTCTTCCAGAAGCTGGAATGTCGCAATGATACCGCGGCCTGCACAGCCAAGTCCCGGTGTCGGTCCACCGGTCTCGATACAGAGGATCCCGCCGTAGCCTTCCTTTGAAATCTGCGCCAGCTCATCCGGCTCCTCGTCCTCTTCCCTCATAAAATTCATCACCGGGCGAAGCGGTTCTCCTCCCAGTAAATTAATGGTGGAATCCGCTTTCGGATCACAGCCGATCTGAATGACACGTTTTCCCATATTTGCAAAAGCGGCTGCCAGATTGGAAGTCACTGTAGACTTTCCGATGCCACCCTTTCCGTAAATCGCTACCTTTAACATAATCTCCTCCTGAACCTAAAAGAACCATTTTTCCGGCAATCCGTCGGAAAAATGGTTCTGTAAATCCAATCCTATCAGGTCTTACTTCTATCTGATCAGAACGACTAACCTGAATAAAAAATATATGTTTCTGCAAAAACAAATATCACCTTATAACAGGTATCATCAACCTGCCATTCAGCAAAAACATTATATTTTATAATTTTACCTGTATTAACCAACTATTCCCGCTCGGATCTTCCTTGCCGTCAGAGTTTTCTTCATTATACTTATTATACTTTAACTACAATGTTAACATGTTATTTCGCATTCAGATAGATAAAATCACTCCGTCTGCATTTTTCAACTCAGTAGACATATTGTACTTGTTTTAATGCAAGTTAGTCAATTGCAATTCTACCGGATATTCCTGAAAATAAACCGGCGATGTGATACAGTCTGATTCCACAACCGTAAACTTCGCATGTTTCGCAAAATACTCCGGATACAATTCTGCCGCCCTCATAATACTTTTCGGCGGACAACGCAGACAATCATAAGTTCCTGCGGGTATGCACTTATATTCCGGCAGTTCCTCGCAGTTTTCATACACTTCCACATATACAAAATAAGTAAACGTCCCATCTTCCACATCCAGCATCATTCCGGACGGATAATTTGCCGACAACTGATGCTTCTGTGCCAGTTCAAACAGTTCACTCAGCTTTTTGTGAAATTCCACAGAAGACAGACCTTCTTTGATTTCTCTTCTTAAAATATTCCGTTCCGGTATCTCTCTCCTGTAAAATCCATCACAATCCCGGTATTTTTCCGTATCCTGAATGCCCCGTTCCGCCAGCTGCAGCCGTTTCAGGCAGCTCTGCAATTCGCCGATTTTTTCATAGGCTCGGATCTGGCCATCCCGCAATAACCCCTTTAGGTCAAACTCGCCTGTCGGTTCCACATACTGATTCCAGTTTTTCAGTGGGATATCCAGAATCTGTAAAAATTTAATCATGTCAATGGCCAGCATCTGCTCATTTTTGTAATAGCGATACCCCGTATCCGGATCACAATAGGCCGGTTTCAGAATTCCGATTTTCTCATAATAACGCAGGGCCTTTATGGAAATCTGTTTTACCTTCGCCACTTCCCCGATCGTCATATATCCATCCATGTATACCTCCACATTTTTATATAATTTGATGTTGGGGTAAAAAGATACCATACAAATTGTTCCGTACTTCGTACTCCCACAATTCTACATCATAATTTTTGTATACATTTTCTTTTTCCTTGACTCTGCCCTTAGGGCAAGGTTTACAATTATTTTATCAAAAACAGACAGCTTCTGCAAGAAACTCCCATTTTCTATCAAGAATATGTCAAGTCTGCACTGAACCGAATCACACACCCGGTCCCACATGTGTTCGACTTGAGCTGTTCTTCCGTTATAACTGGATTTTTGCAGAGTAAAAATATCATTTATGGAGGTATTTCTAATGGCAGTAATGAACAAAACACTGATCATCCACCACATTAACGACATCGACAACATTCCGGCAATGGAGCGCTGGTTCGTGCACCATCATTGTCCGGAAGTAATGGCTCAGGAGCCATGGCTGACACGTTACGTTATGTACCGTGTAATGCCGCCGGCAAAAGGCATGGAAACCATGGGATTCTTCAATTACCGTGTACATGAGAATCTCGGACTTGACGTAGAAGGCAGAAGAAGCCTGCGCGGACTTCTTGGTATGACACCGGAACCGGTAGAAAACGCTATGACAGTTGCAATTGCAAATATTCCGGCTGAGCCGACAGAGGATTTCTTTGGTCAGACAATGAATCACGCCGGAAAAACATTCATCCGTTTTGTATACATGATGTCCTATCCGAAGGGCGTTTCCCGCGAAGAAGGCGAAGACTGGTTCTTAAATCATTTTGCACCGGAGGCATGCAAATTGCCGGGACTGCTTCGTTTCTTTTCACACAAAGCATATGACAAACAGTATTCTCCAATTCCGCTTCCGGAAGGCGACGGTACTCCGGAATTCGTAGATGTCAGCGAGGACAATATCTTCTTCCATCGCTGGGATCGTGTCTGCGAACTCTGGTTTGAGAACAACTCTGCATGGACAAATGCATTTATCAACAATCCACCGGCATGGACGATTCCATCCTGGGCAACACGCGATACTTTCCCATTCGTAGAGCCGATGAAAGATTTCGTATGCACAAGCCTTCTGGAACGGCCGGATCAGAATATGCTGAAACACTATGATGGCTGCATTTTCTAATGTGCCTGACGGAACTGATTTTGGCATAATTTAATTTTTTATATTTAATACGAAAAGGAAGAATCCTGTCGGGTCGCTAGACGTTCACTACCATCGTTTCACGTCGGTTTTATCGCGCTTGCTCCCGCGCCTGAAAAAGAGGGCGCTCCCACTCGCGCAAAACTCGTGAAACTCCGTCGTTCACTTAATCGCTTCCCCCTGACAGGATTCTTCCTTTTCTCTATTTACACAGTGAAAACTATAACAACGCCAGTAACTACTGCTTCAAGTGATGCCGCAAGCCTTATTTCTTTTTTACTGATCCACCTATAAAACTAGTTCATTCGATTCTTCTCCTCTTCCGATCTGACAGACGGCAGCAAACGAACTTTCTAGTCAGGCAGCTGACGATGGAAACTGGTCCTACTATGTAAACGGACAGGTCGTATTTTCCTAAGACAGCTTATTAGAATACTTTCTTAAATTTCATTAATAATTTACTGTTGCCCGCATTTTGTGATAAAATGAATAGCATATCGTTTAATCATACACAAAGGAGAGTAACATTCATGAAAAAACAGCAACTTGCAGCATTATGTTTGGCTGCCGGACTTGCTTTAACAGGAATTACATCTCCGGTGTCAGCAGCACAGACTGGCACCGGTATTTCCATGTCAGCAAATTCCACTGATACAACTATTTTCCCGGAACAGGCGGTTCAAACTGTTCCGATAAGGTCTGAAGATCCGACCGATACAACAAATCCAACGAATCCTTCCGAACCGACAGACCCAACAGTTCCGACAGAACCATCCAATCCGGAAAAACCGGATACCACGGTAAAAAATGGGGTCTGCTATGATGAAGATACCGATACCTGGAACATTTACAAAGACGGCGAACTGGCTGAGCCATGCAACGGTCTGTATGACACAGAAGAAGGCTGGCTTTATATCGTGGACGGCAAATTTCAAAAAGACTACACCGGTCTTGCCCCAAATGGTGCCGGATGGTGGCGTATCGTTGACGGAAAAGTTGATTTTTCCTGCAACGGTCTTGTAGACAGTGAATATGGTTGGTGGTATCTGCGCGGCGGACGGATTGATTTCGAATACACCGGCCTCGCAGAAAACGAGTACGGATGGTGGTATATCGAAAACGGCGGTCTGTATTTCAATGCTACCGGTCTTGCTCAAAATGAATATGGATGGTGGTACGTCCGCGACAGCAAAGTAGATTTTGGTTTTACCGGTCTTGCAAACAATGAAGTGGGCTGGTGGTATGTCCGTAACGGTCAGATTGATTTTTCCTATAATGGACTGATGTGTTACTTTGATACCTGGTGGAAGATCACCGGCGGAAAAGTAGATTTTGATTACACAGGAATTGCACCAAATGAATATGGCTGGTGGCGTGTGAAAAATGGTCAGATTGATTTCAGTTTTAACAGCATTGCATCCAACGAGCATGGATGGTTCTACCTGAACGGCGGAAAAGTTGACTTTGGCTTTACCGGTGTTGCTGAAAATGAAAACGGATGGTGGTATATCCAGAACGGATTTCTTGATTTTTCTATTACCGGAAACTATGTGGATGGCATCCGCACTTACAATGTTTCCAACGGCAGAGTCATCGGCTGCAACTTCTACCTGCCACAGACATCCATCATTCTGCCGGACGGCGGTTACAACCTGTCCACCGCAAATATCGGACTGAAAGTTATCAAAGTAAATCAGGCCGTATGTGGAAACAGCAGCGAGCGCTATACTTCTTCCACCGCATCTGCTGTAAAGACATTCCAGCGTACACACGGGCTTGGTGTCACCGGAATTGTAGACATCACCACATGGAAAGCAATGGGTTACTCCGAATATGACTGGTACAACCTCGGCACTTACCGCACACCGATCAAAGTATTCAACGGTGCCACCCGTGAATACCGCATCAATGCGATGCTCCAGACTGCTGCCGAATATGCATCTGCCGGCACAAAATACAAAGTTGGCTGTTCCGGAACACCGGGAACCTATGTAGATTGCTCCGGTCTGATCTACCAGTGTCTGTACGCGGCAGGTATCAACCCGGCTTCCAACATTGTAGATCACGCCCTTGCCATCTATGAATATACATCCGCAAACCTTGCTGCCGATAACAGACTCGGCATTGAAGTTGCATCTTACGATCTGCAACCGGGCGATCTTGTATTTTATGCCAAAAATGGTAAAAGCAGCGTGTGCCACATTGCTATTTATGCCGGAAACGGATGCATCTATGATTCTTGGCCGGGCATCGGTGTTTCCTACCGCTCCTTAAATATCAGCGGTTACCATACCGTAAAAATCAGACGTGCCTTCTAAATACCGGCATAGGTAATTATTCATCAAATTTAACACAATGATTTTCTATCCCCTGTTTCTGCTCAGTCTGAATGAAAGCTTCTGCTTCTGTCAGTACCGGGTAAGAACAGGGGATCTTTTTATCTCAGTCAAAAACAAACTCCTACTTCCTGCTTCTTACTATTTTACGTAGTAGAAACAGGTGGTCTGACTTTCTTTGCTAAATCTCGATAAATCGATACCAGTAACCAAACTCTCCCGTCTTCTGCCGGGTCATCTGTTTTGTCCGGAATTCCGGAAATCCGAAAATCCCTGCCATCAGTTGTTCCTGATTGGAAAACACGCCCGGAACCCCAAGAAACCACTGCCGCTGCTCCGCCTCCATATATCCGAACAGCACCATTTTATAGTTAAAATACCCATGCAGCAGAAAGCTATTATTTGCCAGATACTGATATTCCTTTGGCAAAATTTTAAAATCCTGCATCTGCAGCTTCACGGCGTACACATTCCCATCCTCATCAAAAGGACAGCATAACGGATGTGCTGCACAGAAACATTCCCACTGCTTTTCCCAGGCGCCGACCGCCGGACAGAGATTCTTCTCCTGTGCCCGCGGAAACGGTTGATTTTTCTGATATAACGCATCTCGGTTTTCTGCCGGTATGGATATCGCCTCTGGTGTCTGGGTTGCATGAAGTTCCCCGGTTAACTGATTTTTCTGTTCCTGCACAGGTTCCCCAGAGTCTCCTTGTCCCTCTTCTTCTGTATCCGCTTTCTCTGTGTCAGCTTCCTTCTGTCCGCTAATCGGATCCATCTGATTCGTCATTTCTTCTTTTTCCACATCGTTTTCCACAGAATCTTCTTCCGCGCGGTTTTCTGCTTCTGACTCTGTTCCTTTCTGCAATTTCAAATTCCGCCACACCGTTCCGACATCATCCCACTGACTGGCAACGAATCTGCCCGGCTCTTCCTGCTGACAGATATAGAGACCTCGCATTTCCTGCATGGAATGTGCCGTCTCCCCGACATGATCCGCATCGCACAGGAAAAACTGGCGGGCAATTCCCTCCTGAATCCGCAATTTTCCCAGATAAATGCCCACCGGAACATACGCATCCTTAGACAGGAAATAAACTTCCGCTTCGCTCCCCTTCATTCCCGTAATCTGAATCTGCACCCGGCAGTGGCCCTGCCTGATCTCTATTTTGGCAAATCCGCAATTCTCCTGCTTTTTCTCATCTTTGTACCGAAACATGTATGTAACAAACCTCTGATATCCGGGCATACGTTCACTCCTCATATAACACACTCTTTCTATAATGTATGAACTTCTTTTTCAATTATTCAAAAATAACCCACTTATTCTTATCCGGTGCTCTGAATCATTGCAATTTTTTTCGAAAATTTCTGATAATTCTGTTGACAAACAGGATGTCACATGCTATATTAATTTCAGCAACAATAATCATTATCATTTTCGAAAGGGAGATAGATGTTAAAACACAGCAAACAACGAGATGCCATTGAACAATTTCTGGCTACCAGATACGATCATCCCACCGCAGAAACCGTTTACCTGAATCTGCGGGAAGACTATCCAAAGATCAGCCTGGCAACTGTTTACCGCAATCTGTCGTTGCTTGCCGAATTAGGTAATATTCAGAAAATACCTACCGGAAACGGTCCGGACCGCTTCGACGGCCGACCGGAACCTCACAACCATTTTCTGTGTGATGAATGCGGCAGCATGATAGATTTACAAATGAACAGTATTGATCATGTAGATGAGATCGCCGCCCAGACATTTGACGGATTGATCAAAGGACATTCCATTTTATTCTATGGCATTTGCCCGGAATGTCTGAAAAAAGAACAACAATAAATGAATAAACCAGCCGAAAACGACTGATTTTAATAAAAATGATATTTAAACTTATTTCAAAAGAAAGGAAATGAATTATTATGAAAAAATTTGTATGTACAGTATGTGGTTATGTTTATGAAGGCGAGAAAGCTCCGGAAGTCTGTCCAATCTGTAAAGCTCCTGCTGAGAAATTCAAAGAGCAGACCGGCGAGAAAGTATGGGCTGCTGAGCATGTAGTAGGTGTTGCACAGGGCGTTAGCGAAGATATCCTTGCAGACTTAAGAGCAAACTTCGAAGGCGAGTGCTCTGAGGTTGGTATGTATCTGGCAATGGCAAGAGTTGCTCACAGAGAAGGATATCCGGAAATCGGATTATACTGGGAGAAAGCAGCTTACGAAGAAGCTGAGCATGCTGCAAAATTCGCAGAATTACTTGGTGAAGTTGTAACAGACAGCACAAAGAAAAACCTTGAAATGCGTGTAGATGCTGAGCACGGCGCAACAGAAGGAAAATTTGACCTTGCAAAACGTGCAAAAGCTGCAAACTTAGATGCAATCCATGATACCGTTCATGAGATGGCAAGAGACGAAGCAAGACACGGAAAAGCATTCGAAGGACTGCTTAAGAGATACTTTGGCTAAGCTACAAGCCGAGCAGGATAAAAAGAAAAGCAAGTCGGGAGGGAATTTATTCACTCCCCGACTTGCTTTTCTTTTTAGACGTGTTGGGCGACAGCCCTCCATGAAATAGCCCGCAAGGGCTATGAATGGCTCGGCGCAGCCTTATTTTAACTCCATCGCCACTTCCACATCATTCCCCGCAGAAGTCACCTTTGCATAGCTTCCACAGATCAGCGGCATCGCCGGTGGAATATGTCCGATATCCAGATCCATAATGATCGGGACATTATATTTTCCAAGAATTCCTGTCACAGCCTCATACTGATCCAGCCCTAAGAATTCCTCTCCGTTACAATATGGACGGCCGATCAGAAATCCTTTGACATGGTCAAACCATCCGGCCTGCTCCATCTGCCATAATGCACGGCGGATTCCCATAACATTCAGATCACAGGCTTCGATAAACCAGATGATTCCGTCCTCTTTGTAGCGCTCGGTAAACGCCTGTACTTTATCGTATTTTGTACCAAGAAGCAGTGTCAGTACATCGAGACAGCCGCCGATCAGACGTCCTTCCATTTTGATATCTGTATCCGGTACTTTTTTACGGATGCATGGCTCTGTCACATTATAAGGTAGTAATGGATTTTCCTCATCCTTTAATCCTTCTTTTTCATACAGATCATAACCTTTGATCGTCAGTTTTTCTCCGGTCAGCACGTCAAATGCATCCTGAATCGCCGGATGCCACGGCTTCATGCCAAATGCTGCCGCACACGGTCCATAGACAGATGCCACATCACAGAGTGTGGTCAGTAAAAATGTCATGTTCGTATTGTCCGAATATCCCAGATACCATTTCGGTTTTGCCATTCTGATTTTTTCAAAATCCACATAGGGCAGATCTTCACACATCAACTCACCACCACCGCAGGAAATCAAAACGTCACTGGTATCATTACAATAATACTCCATCAGTTCCTGTCCGCACTTCTCCGGCGTGTTACTGATACCGATGCCGCATCCTTCGTAACAGTTTGGTCCCAGTTCCGTGCGGTAACCCATTTTTTCAAATTTATCCAACGCGTGTCCAAAAGCTGTCTTGTACGGCTCAATGTTGCAGCCAAAGGATGGTGCCACAAAGCCGATACAGCCGTTCTTTTTTAAAAATTCCGGATATCTCATAATTTTTACTTTCCTTTCTACTATTGCCTAAATCTAGAATTGAGATTTCACCTGTTTTAGGGAATTTAATAACTGTTATATTTTGTTATTAAA
>ERZ857750.2157-NODE-2157-length-19644-cov-3.008525_pt1 | contig 19644 bp, 17 predicted proteins | sample MGYA00519915_ERZ857750 | MGnify/ENA primary metagenome ERZ857750 (study PRJEB31778, sample SAMEA3449358) | human gut metagenome | biome: human gut; feature: human-associated habitat; material: faeces | place: United Kingdom | collected 2010/2012 ... | reverse complement strand
ACGGGTGTGTACAGCGGAGGAATCATGGACAACACGCAGATGACCAAGCCGTTCTATCACGGAGGCAATTCGCCGAAATACCTTGTGGAGAACTCTTGGCGGGAAGATAACACCAATGCCGAATTCCCGCGTCTGAGTATCGTGCAGGCCAGTTCGAATAATGCCTATTCTTCGACTTTCTGGTATCGCAGCGGCGATTATCTGCGTCTGAAGAATTTGCAGATCGGATACACCTTCCCGCAGAAATGGATGAGCCGGATCGGTATCGACCGTCTGCGTATCTATTTCGAAGGACAGAACCTTTGGACTGTCAGTGAACTGACCAAATTCAACATTGATCCTGAACAGCCCGGTGTGTCGAACGGTTATTATCCGCAGCAGCGTATCTTCTCGTTCGGTGTAAACTTGGCATTCTAACATGAAAAACGGAGAAATTATGAAAACAGGAATTAAAATAGCCATGATGTCGTTGCTGACGTTCTCTTTAGTCGGTTGCAACGATTTCCTCGATACCACGCCGCATGACAGTATCTCGGACAAGGTGGTTTGGAACGATATACACACGGCGACGCTTTACCTTAACGGTTTTTATCCGTATATTGACCGTTACGGACAGTTCGGCTCCGCTCAGTTTCAAGGTAATCTGACCGAGGGACTTACCGAAACTTTCAAATACGGTTCGTACGTTCCGGGCAATAAGGCCGGAGACTCCAATAATTATGTGTTTACGCCTGAAACGATGTCGTCGACGGGCAACCTGCTCGATGCGTGGACGGGTGGATATGAGCGTATCCGCCGTATCAATGAGTTCTTGGAATCCATGCGGAAGCATTCCACGTTCTCGGCGGAAGAGAATGCTAAACTTGAGGCGCAGGCCCGTTTTTTCCGCGCATTCGTCTATTTTCAGTTGGCCAAACGGCATGGAGGGGTAATCCTCTATACGGATATGAATCTCCAGAAGAATAAAGACCGCAGCTCTGCTTCCGAGACCTGGGATCTGATTGCCTCGGACCTCAAGTATGCGGCTTCGGTATTGCCGGTGCGCTGGGACGCGGCCAACAAGGAGCGTGTGACGCGCGGCGCGGCTTGGGCCATGCTTGCACGGACGATGCTTTATGCCGAACGCTGGCAGGATGCCAAAGACGCGGCGGATTCGGTTTTCAAGTTGCAGGTCTATTCTTTGACCGATAAGTACGAGGATGCTTTCAAAGGGGGGAATAGTGAGTCGATTCTCGAATACAACTATCTGGTAACGGGTCCCAATCATACTTTCGATAACGACTATGTTCCTTACGGCGATATGGACAACGACGGAGGTAAAGGCTGCCCGACGCAGGAGATGGTCGAATCGTATCAGTCGAAGGACGGCAAAACCGTAGATTGGAGCAAATGGCACGGCGAGACGACCGAGTTGCCTCCTTACGATCAGCTGGAACCCCGTTTCGCTGCGACGGTTCTTTATCACGGAGCGCAATGGAAGGGGCATACAATGACCAACAGCGTTGGAGGTACTTACGGGCAGTATCTGGATTATCGTAGCGACACCTATCCGAAGGGACGTACTACTACCGGTTATTATCTGCGCAAATACCTCGATGAAAGCCACACCGATTTCTCGGTTATCAAGGTCAGCACGCAGACTTGGGTGGAACTTCGTCTGGCTGAAATTTACCTCATCCGTGCCGAGGCGAACTATCGTTTGGGCGCTTCGGGGGCCGCTTTGGAGGATGTCAATGCCGTGAGACAGCGTCCCGGTGTGAATCTGCCCGCTCTTTCGGGCCTTTCGGGGAACGATCTTTTCAAAGCGATACGTCAGGAACGCAAGATCGAGCTGGCGTATGAAGGGCACCTCTATTGGGACATGCGCCGCTGGAAACTCGCCGACAAGGAGTATAACGGTTACCGTGTGCACGGACTGAAGATCACGCCGCATCAGGGCGCTTTCAAATTCGAGTATGTGGATTGTGATTTGCAGGACCGTAAATTCCTGGCGAAGACCTACGTATTCCCGATTCCTTACGATGAGTTGGCGAACAACTCGGCTATCGAACAGTATGACGAGTGGAAATAAATCTTGAATTACAATTATGAAAAATACCATATTTTCTTTCCTGACGGCGGCCGGTCTGCTCTTTGCGGGCTGTCACCAGCCCGACGAGCTGTTGCCTTCCGTGTCGCGTAACGGCATCAACAGCGTAACCGCCCAATTCGTAAAGAACAATAGCGAGGGGGCAGCCGAATTTTACGGCGAATTCAAAGGATATCCGGCGGAGGGCAGCGATGAGATCACGGTCGAGATTCCGTGGTTTTATCCGGAGAGCAGCGATGATGTCGTGAGCGGTAAGATGCTCGACAAAATGCGCATCAGCCTGAATCTCGACGACAATGTTACGGTGGACCCTGCGGTCCTTTATATGAATTTGAACGAGGACAACTATATTACGGTTACCGATCAGCTCAAGCAAAAGAAGGTTTATAAAGTCAGGGGGCGGATCGTGAAGAGCAAAGCCTGTCTGCTGGAGGAGCTGTCGCTTCCGTCGCAGGGTTTGAGCGCCATCATTGATCAGGAAACCAAAGAGGTGTCGCTGATCGCAGCCGGTAATATCGAACCTTGTACGGGAACCTACCGGCTTTCGTATCATGCTACGATTTCACCCGATCCGGCAACGACGGTTATCGACTGGAATGCGTCGCCCAAGCTGACCGTCACTGCGTATGACGGGGTAAGCAAGACGGTTTACACCGTTAAGAAAGAGGTTCCGGCGAAGGTTCCGACCGGTATTCGTTCGGGCAGTCAGAAGAACCTGTTCGTTTCCGAAACGTTCAAGACTGATTACGGAATGAGCGGAACGACGAATTATACGCTGGGCATTTTGGGCGATCACTTGCTTATTTGCTCCGGCGAGAGCGAGATCGTGTATGTCAACAAGCTTACCGGTGTCAAGGCCGGAACGGTGAATATGGGCGGCATCAATCTCGGTGGAGGCGCTATCACTTCGGATGAAGCCAACCATATCGTGATGTGTTCGATTGCCGCCAACGGTGCGTCGCAGACCATTTATCGTCTGGATCATGTTACCGATACCCCGAAGGAGGTCATGACCTGGTCGAATGCCACGGGCGGTAAGATCGGCAGCAAGATTTCGATCAAGGGCGATATAGACGCAGACGCCGTCGTCACGATCAACTGCTGGGCTTGGGCAAGTCCTGCAAACTGGAGTTCGTTCGTCCGTATCATTGTGACCGATGGCGTTTGGGGTACTCCCGAAAAGGTTACGATTGCGGGTTGCGGACTCTGGAACGGCGGCAATGTCGATGTGGAATATCTGTCGACGGATATTACCGGACCTTATTTCAAAGCCAGCTATTCGACCAATGGGGCGGAGTGGATCGACGGAGTGACCAATTCGCGTGTGGCATTTATCGACAAAGGCGCGAACGACGCCAATTCGAATTTTGCCAATGTGTCGTGCGCCGTCTTCAATAAGAGTCCGTTCGTCGCCGTGTTCGGCGGTTCGCACTTCGCTTACAGTGCATCGCGTGCCATCCTGCTCGATGTCGGAGCCCGTAATCTCTTCACCGGGACGTTCGACAATACGAAAGCCAAGATCTATGCGTCGACGCCTAAATATTTGGCTGTTTCCGGAACGGCGAGCTGCGATATCCTGCTGAGCCAGTCGTCTGACGGTTATTATCTCTATCTTTACTGGATCGGCGGAAATACCAACTATATCCGTGCCGAACAGTGGGATTGTGTCGACAAGTAACATCCCTTTTGCCTGCATCCCTCTGACCGGGGATGCAGGTCCTAAAACAAGCATAATTTTGAAGATGAAAAAGAATGTCAAATGGTTTGCGGCGGTTCTGGCGGCGTTGACGCTGGGATACGGGGCTGTTTCGTGCGGTTCGGATTCGAAGGAACCCGAATGGGAGTGGCCCGATCCCGACCCGGATCCCGATCCGCAACCGGGAGTGGAGAAACCCCGCTTCATCTGGGTCGATGCCGCGGCCAACTTCCCCGATTTCGCCAACAGCAAGGAGAATATACTGCGCGATCTGACCAAGGCCCGGGAGGCCGGATTCACCGATATTGTAGTCGATGTGCGACCTACTACCGGCGACGTGCTTTTCCGTACGTCGGTGGTCGATCAGGTGGAGTGGCTCGGCGCATGGCTGCCGGGTGGATATTCCAAGGTCGAACGCACGGCCACGTGGGACTACCTGCAGGCGTTTATCGACGCCGGAAAGTCGCTCGACCTGCGCATTCACGCCGCGATCAATACCTTTACGGGCGGCAACCAGACCTCGCTGGGCGGCGCCGGAGTCGTTTTCCGGGATGAGGCCAAGCGGGCGTGGACGACCGATCTGAATCTGGCGGGCGGCATCACGAACATCATGTCAACCTCGCAGTCCGCCAAGTTCTTCAATCCGGTATTGCCCGAAGTGCAGGAGTATCTCTGTTCGATGCTCAAGGACCTCGCGGCCTATGACGGACTGGCGGGAATCTTCCTCGACCGGGGGCGCTTCGACGGATTTACCAGCGATTTCTCGAATTATACGCGCAAGGAGTTCGAAAAGTATATCGGCCGGTCGGTTGCCAGCTTCCCCGCCGACATTCTGCCTGCGGGCCATACTTCGGGCATACCCTCGCCGGAGCCTGTGCATATGAAACAGTGGCTCGAATTCCGGGCGAAGGTGATTCACGACTTTATGGAGAAGGCGCGCGCCGCCGTCAAGTCGGTCAATCCGTCGGTCAAGTTCGGCGTATACGTCGGGGGCTGGTATGCCAGCTATTACGACGTGGGTGTCAACTGGGCCAGCCCCAATTACGATACCTCGTCCAAATTCTCGTGGGCTACCAAGAAATATATGAACTACGGCTATGCCGACCTGATGGACCAGATGCTCATCGGTGCCTATGCCTCCCCGACGCGCGTTTACGGCACGACCGAATGGACCATGCAGGGATTCTGCCTGCTGGCCAAAGAGCGTACGATGGGAGCCTGCCCGATGGTGGCCGGCGGTCCCGACGTGGGAAACTGGGATGCCGACGACAAGGTGCCGCAGGAGGAGGAGAACCGGGCCATCACCGCTTCGGTCGCCGCCTGCATCAACGCCTGCGACGGTTATTTCCTGTTCGATATGATTCACCTGAAAAAAGCCGATCAGTGGTCTTATGTCAAGACCGGTATCGACGGCGTAATTAAAAAAGACTGATTATGAAACGCATCGTCATATTGTTTCTGGCCGCCCTTTTCGCGGCGTCCGGCGCTTCGGCGCAAAAATTCCATAACGCCTACTACGATACCCGCCGTGCGGCCCACGACGAAGAGGGACTGCAGCAGGGGGCGATCGTCTTCCTCGGCAACAGCATCACCGAACAGGGGTGGTGGAGCCTGCTGCTCAAACGCGGCGACGTCGAGAACCGCGGCATCGGCGGCGACAATACCTTCGGCATGATCGACCGTCTGCCCGACATCCTGAAAAGCAAGCCCCGCAAAATCTTCCTGATGGCGGGCATCAACGACCTGACGGGCGGACAGCCCGTCGATACGATCGTGATGAACATTACCCGCATGGCGGACATGGTGCACGAGGCCGTTCCCGGCTGCCGGCTCTATATTCAGAGCGTGCTGCCGGTCAATACCCGGCGGCTGGCCTATCCCGGACTCAAGGGGCATAATCCGCAGGTGCGGACGCTCAATGCGCGGTTGGTGCAGTTGTGCGACGCCAAGCCGTGGTGTACGTTCGTCGATCTGGCGCCGCTGCTTTCCGACGCCGACGGCGAGCTGCGCATCGACCTGACGAAGGACGGAATCCACCTCCATCCCGCGGGATATGTGATCTGGACCGATTACCTCAAGAAACAGAAATACCTGAAATAACGTAACGTGCAGATGGAAAAACGAGCTAATACGGTCGATTTGCTGCGGGGACTGGCTATCGTGGGAATGGTGCTGTCGGGACAGATCCTATGGCACGCCGAACTTCCTGCGTGGCTGTTTCATGCGCAGGTGCCGCCGCCGTCGTTCCGCTTCGACCCGTCGGTGCCGGGAATTACGTGGGTCGATCTGGTCTTCCCGTTTTTCCTCTTTTCGATGGGGGCCGCTTTCCCGCTGGCCCTGCGCCGGCGGCTGGAACAGCGGGGCGAATCGGTGGCGCTGATCCTGACGGTCGTGGCGCGCAGGTGGGCGTTGCTGGCGCTTTTCGCCATCGCGCTCGCCAACCTGCGTTCCGGAGTGACGGGAACGCTGCCGGGATGGGGTTCCTCGCTGCTGCAACTGGCGGGCTGGGGCTGTTTCTGTGCGCTTTTCATGCGCTTCAGCCGGCTTTCGGACCGGCAGAACCGCATGGTCTGTCTGTCCGGCGTCGCCGGCATCGCAGCCCTGCTGGCGGCCGCCCGGTGGGGCTGGGGGCTGCCCGTCTCGGCGGAGCGGAGCGACGTCATCATTCTGGTCCTTGCAAATATGGCGCTCTTCGGCAGCCTGGTGTGGCTCTATACGCGGAACAACCTGCTGGCGCGCCTGGGGGTGCTGGCGCTGCTGGCGGCCCTGCGTCTGGGCAGCGGCGTCGAAGGTTCGTGGAACGAAGCGTTGTGGAACTGGTCGCCTGTGCCGTGGCTTTTCCGCTTCGACTACCTGAAATACCTTTGTATCATCATTCCCGGCACGATTGCGGGAGACCGTATCTATGAATGGATGACGCACGGCGGCGAAGATGCGCCGGGGGCGTCCCGGCGGCGTGAGGTCTGGACCCTCGTCCTGCTCGTGACGCTGATATGTCTGAATATGTGGGGGCTTTTCGCGCGGCAGCTGGTCGTGAATCTCGTGGCGGGCGTCCTGCTCTGTCTCCTGCTCCGGCGTCTGCTGCGTGGAGACGGTTCCGCGACCGGAAGACTGCACCGTTCGCTTTTCGGCTGGGGCTTTTTCTGGCTGGGGCTGGGACTGGCGCTGGAGGCGTTCGAGGGGGGCATCAAGAAGGATTACGCGACGTTCAGCTATTTTTTCGTCACCTCCGGGCTGGCTTCGTTTGTCCTGATCGCCGCCGGAATCGCGATGCGGCGGCTGAATGTGCGTTTCTCGGCGCTGGTCAAATGCGGGCAGAATCCGATGGTAGCCTATACGGCGGCCGGATTCCTCATCATGCCCCTGCTGACGCTGCTGCATCTGTCGCCCTGTTTGCAGGCCTTTGCCGAGCTATGCCCGTGGATGGGCGTGGTGCGGGGCGTGCTGGTCACGGCCGCGGTCATGGCCGTTACGGTCTTTTTTACGAACCGCAGGCTTTTTTGGAGAACCTGATTTGAAATTTAAATAAATGAGTTATGCGAATAAAAGGAACTTTTCTCGACGAAATCAGTCATGATATTCCCCATCAGAACTGGGGCGAAGCCGAATGGGACCGCGACTTCGGCTACATGCGCGAAGCCGGCATCGACACCGTGATCCTGATCCGCTGCGGCTACCGCCGCTGGCAGACTTTTCCCTCGCGGGTGCTCACGGCCGAGGAGGGGTGTTACGAACCGCCCGTCGATCTGGTCGATATGTTCCTGCGCCTGAGCGACAAGTGGGGCATGAACTTCTGGTTCGGGCTCTACGATTCGGGCAAGTACTGGGACCGCGGCGAATACGAACAGGAGGTTGCGCTGAACAAACGCGTGATCGACGAGGTGTGGAGCCGTTACGGACATTACAAATCCTTTGCGGGCTGGTATATTTCGCAGGAATGCAGCCGCAATACCGGCAAGATCGTCGATCTGTATGCGAGTCTGGGACGCTATTGCAAGGAGGTTTCCGGCGGTCTGCCGACCATGATTTCCCCTTATATCGACGGCAGCAAGAACGTCAGCCAATACAATGCTTCGACTTCGAAGCAGAACGTCGTGACGCTCGAAAGCCATGAACGCGAGTGGGACGCCATCTTCGCCGGAATCAAGGGCGCCGTGGATATCGTCGCCTTTCAGGACGGCCATGTGGAGTACGACGAGCTGGTCGATTTTCTGAAAGTCAACAAGAAACTGGCCGACCGTTACGGGCTGGAGTGCTGGACCAATTCCGAGACCTTCGACCGCGATATGCCGATCAAGTTCCTGCCGATCAAATGGGAGAAGCTGCGGCTCAAGATGGGGCTGGCGGCTCAAGCCGGTTACCGGAACGCCATTACGTTCGAGTTCTCGCACTTCATGAGTCCGCAGTCGGCCTATCTGCAGGCGGGGCACCTGTACAACCGCTATATGGAGTATCTGAAAACCTTGGAATAGAGACCGATGAACGGACATTACCCTAAACCGGGCGGTTTGGCGGCGGCGCTGGCCGTGCTGATCGCAGTCGTGCTGGCGGCCTGCTCCCCGAAGGGTGCGGCGGGCGGCGACGCGGCCTGCGGCCTGTCGGACGACGATTTCAGAACCGAAGGCATTCTCCAAGCGATTCCCGTTCGTGTGACGTTCCTCGACGAGGTGAGCTGGGACATTCCCCACCAGAACTGGGGCGTCAAGGAGTGGGACGCCGATTTCCGGGCGATGAAAAACATGGGGATCAACACCGTGGTGCTGATCCGCGCCGGGCTGGGACGGTGGATCGCCGCGCCGTTCGAGTGTCTGCTCGAAAGCGAGGAGGTGTACTATCCCCCGGTCGATCTGGTGGAGATGTTCCTTACGCTGGCCGACAAATACGGTATGGCGTTCTATTTCGGCATGTACGATTCGGGCAAATACTGGCAGGAGGGCCTCTTCCAGCGCGAGATAGACCTGAACCTGAAACTGATCGACGAGGTGTGGGCCAGATACGGCCACCACGAGTCGTTTCAGGGGTGGTATCTCTCGCAGGAGATCAGCCGCCGGACCAAGAACATGTCGCGCATCTATGCGGAAGTGGGCCGCCATGCCAAGGCGGTTTCGGGCGGTCTGAAAACGATGATCTCACCCTACATCCACGGCGTCAAGACCGATCAGGTGATGGCGGGCGACAAGGCCCTTTCGGTCGAAGAGCACCGCCGCGAGTGGAACGAGATACTGGGCAATGTCGCCGGAGCGGTGGACATCCTCGCGTTTCAGGACGGGCAGGTCGATTACCACGAGCTGTACGACTATCTGGTGGTGAACAAGGCGCTGGCCGACAAGTACGGCATGGAGTGCTGGACCAACATCGAGTCGTTCGACCGCGACATGCCGATCCGCTTCCTGCCGATCAAGTGGGAGAAGCTGCTGCTGAAGCTGGACGCCGCACGGCGGGCCGGGATGCAGAACGTCATCACGTTCGAATTCTCGCACTTCATGAGTCCCAATTCGGCCTATCCGCAGGCGGGACATCTTTACGATCGCTACTGCGATTATTTTAAAATCGACAACCCTTACCGGAAACGGTAAATATACTCCATGAAACGGCGCGGCAACATATCTTACATGCTTTTTCTTGCGGTCACGGCGGCCGTGGGCGGACTCCTGTTCGGATACGACACGGCCGTGATTTCGGGCACCGTCGAGCTGGTGACGGCCCGCTTCGGGCTGGACAGCCTGCAACAGGGGTGGTATGTGGGGTGTGCGCTGGCCGGCTCGATCGCCGGCGTACTCTGTGCGGGCGTGCTGAGCGACCGGCTGGGGCGCAGGCGGACGATGCTCGTCTCTGCCGTGCTGTTCACGGTGTCGGCCGCGGGGTGCGCCCTTTGCGCCGATTTCACGCAGCTGGTCGTCTACCGGATCGTGGGCGGGCTGGGCATCGGCGTCGTTTCGATCGTCTCGCCGCTTTACATCTCCGAGGTGTCGGCGGCGCGCCGTAGGGGCATGCTGGTGTCGTTTTACCAGCTGGCCGTCACGATGGGATTTCTGGCGGCCTATACGGTCAATTACCTGCTGCTCCGCATGGGACAGACCGCCGGTTTCGAAACGGCGTGGATGCGGCGGATCTTCGTCGATGAAGTGTGGCGGGGCATGCTGGGGGCCGAAACCCTTCCGGCGCTGGTTTTCTTCGTCATCATCTTCTTTATTCCCGAAAGTCCGCGCTGGCTGGCGCTGCGCGGACGGACGGACCGCGCTCTGCAGATACTCGGCCGTATCAACGGTGACCGGACGGAAGCCGCCGCCGAACTTGCGGCCATCGAAACGGCCGTCGGCGGCGGGCAGGCCCCGCAGTGGCGGCTCCTGCTGTCGAAAGGCATCCGGACGGCGGTGCTCGTCGGTGCGGCGATCGCCATTCTCGGACAGTTCATGGGCGTCAATGCCGTGCTTTACTACGGGCCGTCGATTTTCGAGCGGGCCGGATGGTCGGGCAGCGACTCGCTGTTCGCCCAGATACTGGTCGGAGCGGTCAATATGCTTACGACGGTGCTGGCGCTGGCGATCATCGACCGCGTAGGGCGCTAGAAGCTGGTTTACTGGGTGTGTCGGGGATGGTGCTGTCGCTGCTGCTTATCGGGACCTGTTTCCTGACCGGTGAGCGGTCGGGGATGCCGGACGGCGTACTGCTGGCGGCGTTCCTGTGCTATATTTTCTGCTGCGCCATCTCCGTCTGCGCCGTGGTATGGGTGCTTTTGTCGGAGATGTATCCGATTCGTGTGCGCGGCGCGGCGATGTCGATCGCGGGTTTCGCACTTTGGGTGGGGACCTATCTGGTCGGGCAGCTTACGCCGTGGATGCTCGCGAACCTGACGCCGGCGGGGACCTTTTTCCTCTTTGCCGCGATGTGCGTGCCCTATATGCTGCTGATATGGAAGGCGGTGCCGGAGACGTCGGGCCGCACGCTCGAAGAGATCGAACGATACTGGACAAGATAACAATATAAATCAGATAAGATTATGGACTTCAAAAGATTAGCGGAACAGTACAAAACCGAATTGCTGGATGGCGTACTGCCTTTCTGGCTCGAAAAATCGCAAGATAGGGAATTCGGCGGCTATTTTACGTGTCTCAATCGTGACGGCAGCGTCTACGATACCGACAAATTCATCTGGTTGCAGGGTCGTGAAGTGTGGATGTTCGCCATGCTCTATAACAAGGTGGAGCGTCGTCCCGAATGGCTCGAATGCGCCGTGCAGGGAGCCGAGTTCCTGCGCAAATACGGCCACGACGGCAACTACAACTGGTATTTTGCGCTGACGCGCGAAGGCCGCCCGTTGGTGCAGCCCTATAATATTTTCTCCTATACGTTCGCGGCGATGGCTTTTGCGCAGGTCGCCGTTGCGACGGGCAGCGACGAATACGCCCTGATCGCCAAGCGGACTTTCGACCGGATTCTGGAGAAACGCGCCAATCCCAAAGGCGAGTGGTGCAAGGCTTATCCCGGAACGCGTTCGCTCAAGAGCTTCGCCCTGCCGATGATCCTCTGCAACATGGCGCTGGAGATCGAGCCGATGATCGACAAGCAGTTGCTGGCCGACACGATCGGGGAGTGCCTGCACGAAGTGATGGAGGTGTTTTACCGGGAAGAGCTGGGGCTGATCGTCGAGAATGTCACGGAGGACGGACAGCTTTCCGATACGTTCGAGGGCCGTCAGATGAATCCCGGACATTCGCTCGAAGCGATGTGGTTCATCATGAACCTCGGCGTGCGTCTCGACGACCGTGCGCTGATTGACAAAGCGGTGAAAATCGCGCTCAATACCGCCGAATACGGCTGGGACAAGGAGTACGGCGGCATTTTCTATTTTCTGGACCGCAAGGGCGCGCCCCGCGTGGAGCTGGAATGGGATCAGAAGCTCTGGTGGGTGCATATCGAATCGGCGATCGCGATGATCAAGGGCTATCAGCTGACCGGATCGAAGGAGTGTCTGGAGTGGTTCGGGAAACTGCACGAATATACGTGGGCGCATTTCAAGGACACGGAGCATCCCGAATGGTTCGGTTACCTGAACCGCCGCGGCGAGGTGCTGCTGCCGCTCAAGGGCGGAAAATGGAAGGGATGTTTCCATGTGCCGCGCGGGCTGTTCCAGTGCTGGCAGATTCTCGAACAATGCAAGCAGCGTTAAAATACGGAACGATGAAAAGATATTTACTGACAATTCTGTTGTCGCTGTGGTGCGTCTGCGCATGGGCCGCGGGCAGCGTCACAGTCAGGGGGCGCGTCCTTTGCGGCGGCCGGGGCGTGGAAGGCGTCTGGGTCTCCGACGGCGAAGAGTTCGCGCGCACGGACAAAAGAGGAAATTACAGCCTGGAAGCCGGTGCGGACAACCGCTTCGTCTTCGTTTGCGTGCCTGCGGGCTACGACGCTCCGGTGGAAAAGGGCGTGGTGCGCTATTTCCACCCGCTGCCCGCTGACGGCAAATCCTGCGATTTTACGCTGCTCCGCCGTGCGGGCGACGATTCGCGTTACGGGTTCATCGCCATTGCCGATCCGCAGATATGGGCGCCGAAGGAGTTTGCGAAACTCGCGGCGGCGGCCGACGACATCGCTGCTACGGTCCGCAGTTACGGCGGCATGCCTTTCCACGGCATCTGCTGCGGCGACATCGTGTCGCACGACCATTCGCTTTACGGCCGGTACAACGAAGTGATGGAGCGTACGGGAATCACGTTCCGCAACGCGATGGGCAACCACGACATGAAGGTCTACGGACGCTCTTACGAAACCTCCTTCTCGAAGTTCGAGCAGATGTACGGTCCGGTCTACTATTCGTTCGACGTCGGACGCATCCACTATGTGGTGCTCGACGACAACTTCTTCATCGGGCGCGACTATTTTTACATCGGCTATCTCGAAGAGCGGCAGATGCGCTGGCTCGAAAAGGACCTTGCCCGCGTGCAGCCCGGTTCGACGGTGGTCGTCTGCCTGCATATTCCTTCGACCTGCGAGGAGCAGGACCGCAAGCAGTTCCGCTACGACCGCGCCGGATCGACGATGACCAACCACAGGGGGCTTTACGAAATTCTGAAACCCTACCGGGCGCATATCATTTCGGGCCATACCCATACGACCTTCAACCAGTCCATCGCCCCCGGTCTCTACGAGCATGTGACACCCGCCTTGAGCGGCGCATGGTGGCAGGGACCGCTCTGCACCGACGGCACGCCCGCCGGGTACGGCGTCTATGAGGTGAACGGCGACCGGATCGACTGGTATTACAAATCGACGGGTTATCCGGCGGATTACCAGATGAAAATTTACAGCGGCCGCGAATATCCCCAGTTCGAAGGGTACGCCGTGGCCAACGTCTGGGCCAGCGACCCGGCGTGGGAGGTCGAATTTACGATCGACGGCGTGCCGGTCGGTCCCGCCGAGCGGTTTCAGGCTTACGATCCCGCCGCGAAACAGCTCTATTCCGACACCAGTCAGATGGACCATAAATGGATTTACCCTTCGATTTCGGACCACTATTACCGCGTCGCGCTGCCCGAAGGGGCGAAGCGCGTCGAGGTGTCGGCTACGGACCGCTTCGGGCGGATCAGCCGGGCCGCAGTCGATTTAAAATAAGCGACCGAATATGAGATTTACCGGACTGAAATATTTGCAGCTGCTGGCGTGCTTGGGGCTGTTTGCATGCGGTTCCGCCGAGCGTTACGACGTGGTGATCGTCGGCGGGGGAGCGAGCGGAACGGCGGCCGGACTGCAGGCGGCCCGCATGGGGGCGCGAACCTTGATCGTCGAGGAGTTCGACTGGCTCGGCGGCATGCTCACCTCGGCGGGCGTGAGCGCCACCGACGGCAATTACCGCCTGCGCGGCGGCATCTGGGACGAGTTCCGGACGGAACTGGCCCGGCATTACGGTTGCGATTCGGCCTTGATGACGGGGTGGGTCAGCAACGTGCTGTTCGAACCCTCGGTGGGCGACAGCATTTTCAAGCGGCTCGTCGCCAGGGAGCCGAATCTCACCGTGTGGTACCGTTCGGCGGCCGAGACGGCCGAGCGCGAAAAGGATGTATGGCGGCTGGGTGTCCGGCGGGACGGCCGGCTCCGGCAGGTCGAGGCCGACGTGCTCGTCGATGCGACGGAGCTGGGCGACGTCGCCCGGATGGCGGGCGTCCCCTATGACGTCGGCATGGATTCGTCGGCCGTCACGCACGAGGATATTGCCCCGGCCGAAGCCAACGGCATCGTGCAGGACCTGACTTATGTCGCCGTATTGAAGGATTATGGCCGCGACGTCACGATTCCGCGGCCCGACGGGTACGATCCGTCGCTTTTTGCCTGCTGCTGCGTGAACGATCTTTGCGTCGCTCCGAAGGAGCCGCATCGCATGTGGTCCCGCGAGATGATGATCACTTACGGAAAACTGCCCAACGGTAAATACATGATCAACTGGCCGATCGAGGGCAACGATTACTACGTGGACATGATCGACATGACGCCCGAAGAGCGGGCCGACGCCGTCCGCAGGGCCAAGAGTCATACGCTGTCATTCGTCTATTTCCTTCAGCATGAGCTGGGATTCAATACGTTGGGATTGGCCGACGACGAGTTCCCTACGGACGACCGGCTGCCGTTCATTCCCTATCACCGCGAGTCGCGGCGCATTCACGGTGCCGTGCGTTTTACGCTCAACGACATCACCGACCCCTACGCAGGAACGCTTTACCGTACGGCGGTCGGCGTGGGCGATTATCCGGTCGATCAGCACCATACCCGCTATTCGGGCTGGGACGAACTGCCCGACCTCTATTTCCATCCCATCCCCTCGTACGGTTTTCCGCTGGGCATCGTGATCCCCGCAGGATTTCCGGGGTTGCTCGTAGCCGAAAAATCGGTCTCGGTAACCAACCTCGTCAATGGCTCCACGCGCCTGCAACCCGTCGTGTTGCAGATCGGCAGGCAACGGGAGCCTTGGCGGCGTTGGCCGCGGCGGCGGGCGTCGATCCGTCCGAAGTTGCGGTGCGCAGGGTGCAGGAGGCGGTGCTCGATGCGGGCGGCTACCTGCTGCCGTACCTCGACCTGCCGGCCGACGATCCGCGCTTCGGGGCGATGCAGCGGATCGGCGTGACCGGAATCCTCAAGGGGCGCGGAGCCAACGTCGGCTGGGAGAACCAGACTTGGTTCGACGCCGATCGGACGATCGCGGAATCCGAACTGCGCGAAGGACTGCGTGAAGTCTATCCGTCGGTACGCTCCTCCGTTCGGGAAACGCCGGTCGACGGGGCGCTCCTGACGGCGATGCTGACCGAAGCGCTCGGCAAGCCGGCCGGGGACATTGCGGCGCAGACGGAGCGCGCCGCCGCCGGACTGCTCTCCGGTTACGATCCGGCGCGTCCGCTCACGCGACTCGAATGCGCGCTGCTGATCGACGCGGTGGCCGATCCTTTCCATGCGGCCGAAGTCGATATTTACGGGAACTACAAACGAAAATAGCTTTTAATTTTTCATGAAAAAACTGCTGACTGTATGCCTGCTGGCCTTTGCCGCGGCAGGTGCGACCGGCTGTCGGAGTGCCGCCGAGGGGGTGAAACCCAAACTGATGTGGCTCGACTGTTCGGCCAACTGGGTGCGTTTCAGTTACCCCGATTCGATCCGTTATTATGTGAACAAGTGCCGGGAGGCCGGCATGACGGCGCTGGTGCTCGACGTCAAGGGCACTTCGAGCGAAGTGGTGTATCCCAGCGAATATGCGCCGCAAGTTCGTGAGTGGAAGGGATTTACCCGTCCCGATTTCGACTTTGTGGGAACTTTCGTCGATGCCGCGCACGATGCCGGACTGGAGATTTACGGTTCGTTCAACACCTTTGCCGAAGGCAACGGCGTATTCCGCCGCGGACTGATCTACGACGGCCATCCCGAATGGCAGGCCGTGAACTATATTCCCGGCAGGGGACTGGTGCCCCAGTTGGAGATTCCGGGAAAGAAGGTGCTGTTCGCCAATCCCGCGCTTCCGGCCGTTCAGGATCACGAAATCGCCATTTTCAAGGAGGTGGCGCAGAAGTACGATTTCGACGGTCTGCTGCTCGATCGCGGCCGTTACGACAATATCCAGTCCGACTTCTCGGATTTCTCGCGCGGGAAATTCGAGGCTTATATCGGGAAAAAGCTGAATCGTTTCCCGGAGGATATTTATGCGTGGGAGGAGGACGGCGACGGCGGTTGGAAACGCATCGACGGTCCTTATTTCAAGCAGTGGATCGAGTGGCGCGCGTCGGTGATCTACGACTTCTTCAAACGCACCAAAGAGGAGCTGAAAGCCGTGAAGCCCGGCCTGAAGTTCGGCGCTTACACGGGCGCGTGGTATCCGTCCTATTTCGAAGTGGGCGTGAACTGGGCCAGCAATACGTACGACCCTTCGCAGGATTTCGCATGGGCCACGCCCGATTATAAGAATTACGGATATGCCGAACTACTGGACATTTTCACCAACGGCAATTATTACTGGAACGTGACCGTCGACGAGTACCGCCGCAGCAACGGCCTGCATAAGAACGAGACCGACAGCGAAATGTCGAAGGGCGACCACCTCAGCGTCGAGGGCGGGTGCCGCTATTCGCGCCGTCTGCTGGGCGGCAGACCCTTCTTCGGCGGGATGTACGTCGAGGACTACAAACGCGATACGACCCAGTTCAAGCGGGCCGTGGAGATGAATCTCCGCGAGTCCGACGGGCTGATGGTGTTCGACATCGTACATATCATCAACCGCGACTGGTGGGGACCCTTGCAGCGGGCCGTCAGCGCCTATGAAGCGGAGGCGAAGCAATGAACCGACGGCTGATTTTCGCGGTGCTGGCGCTGTTGTGCGCCGGCGCTGTTTCCGCCCAGGAGCGGACAGAGGCGCCCGCCGCGTCGTCCGAGGTGCGCTATGTCGGACGTACGCAGACAAACGGCGGCGACGTGAGTTTCGACTGGAGCGGAACCAGCTTCGAGTGCCGTTTTACGGGCGGTTCGCTGGCCATGCGCGTTTCGGATACGAAAAAGAACTACTACAACCTGACCGTTGACGGCCGCGACGCCGGCGTCGTTACGACGTTCGGGACGGATTCGGTCGTGGTGCTGGCCGAGAAGCTGGGGCGCGGCGAACATACCGTGCGGATGCAGAAACGCACCGAAGGCGAGCAGGGGCGCACGACGATCCATGCCTTCCTGCTTGACAGGGGACGGCGTCTGCTGCCTGCGGCGTCCGCGCCCGGACGGCATATCGAATTTATCGGCAACTCGCTGACCTGCGGTTACGGGACCGAGGGGCTTTCGAAGGACGAGCCGTTCAAACCTCAAACCGAGAACTGCAACAAGGCGTATGCCTGCATCATCGCCCGTTATTTCGGCGCCGACTATACGCTGATCGCCCATTCGGGACGCGGCGCGGCGCGCAATTACGGCGATAAGAACACCACTTCGCAGAATACGATGGCCGACCGCATCGCCAATACGTTCGACGAGGCGGCGGAACCGGCGTGGGATTTCGCGGCGTCGCCGTACCGTCCCGATCTGGTCGTCATCAATCTGGGGTCGAACGACTTTTCGACCCTGCCGCATCCTTCGCGCGATGAGTTTGCGGCCGCCTATACCCGTATCCTGCAAACCCTGCGCGGCGCTTACGGCGACGAAATGCCGATCCTCTGCGTGGCGCCGCGCGTCAGCGAACCGGCCTTCACCTATATCCGCGACTTGTGTCAGTCCGGCGTCGTGCCGAACCTCCATTTCGCGGCCGTCCTGCCCGGCTACTGCAACGACGGGAGCGAACTCGGATCGTCGGCCCATCCCAATTATGCGGGACATCGCAAGATGGCGATGCTGCTGATCCCCTACGTTTCGACGCTGACGGGATGGGAGGCGGAGATCAAACCGGTCGAATAGGCGTTTGGCCGTATCGCGGCTTTTTGCTGCTTTTGTCCTCGGTCAGGATCGTGAACTCCGGAATTTCACAATAACAAATTTATAGAAACAAAGGCGCAGAACGGGAGCAACAACCTCTGCGGCTGCAAAAAGTTGATCTGTCTTTATATCAATTCTAACCTAAACCTAAAAAGAACCGATGTCTGCAAATTCCCGAAAAGTGTCGCCGTTAGCATGGGTTCCCACGCTCTATTTTGCGATGGGACTCCCCTTCATTATCGTAAACATGGTGGCAACGCTGATGTTTCGAGGGCTGGGTATCGACGATGCCCGCATTACGCTTTGGACTTCGCTGATTATTTTGCCGTGGTCGCTCAAACCCTTTTGGAGTCCCCTGATGGAGATGTTCAGGACCAAGAAGTTCTGGGTCGTCACCACGCAGCTGGTTTCGGGGCTGGGACTTGCGCTGGTTGCCATGTCGCTTCCGTTTCCCAACTTTTTCCCTTACGTCATCGCCCTGATGACGGTTGTGGCTTTCAGCGGCGCGACACACGACATAGCCACCGACGGCGTCTATATCACCGAACTTTCCAAAGACCTGCAGGCCAAGTTCATCGGCTGGCAGGGCGCCTTTTACAACATCGCTAAGGTCTTCGCCATGGGCGGACTGGTCTATCTGGCCGGCGCGCTCAAGGACCATGTCGGAATCGTGCAGGCGTGGATGACCGTGATGGGCCTTTGCGGCGGCATTCTTTTTCTGCTGGGGCTGTACCACATCCGTATGTTGCCTTCAGGCGGCATCGCGACGGCCCATGCCGACAGTTTCGGCGGCGCCATGCGCGAAACGAAGCGCATCTTTCTGGAATTCTTCAAGAAGAAATATATCTGGATCTATTTCGCATTCATCCTTTTCTACCGCTTCGCCGAAGGTCTGGTCATCAAGATCGTACCGCTGTTCCTCAACGCTCCGCTCGATCAGCAGGGCATGGGGCTTACCGAACAGCAGATTGGACTTTATTACGGTACCTTCGGCGTGATCGCCTTCGTCGTGGGGTCCATTCTGGGCGGCTATTTCATTTCGTGGCTCAAACTGCGGCGCGCCTTGTTCCCGCTGGTCTGCATCTTCAACGTTCCGTTCGTGGTCTATGCGCTGCTGGCATGGTTTCAGCCTTCGAGTCCCGTGTTGATCTGTGCAGCCATCGTGTTCGAATATTTCAGTTACGGATTTGGCTTCGTGGGGCTTACACTCTTTATTATGCAGCAGGTGGCGCCTGGTTCGCACCAGATGGCTCACTATGCTTTCGGGTCGTCGCTTGCCAACCTTGGCGTGATGCTTCCGGGTATGATCAGCGGCTGGCTCTGCGACAGCTTGGGCGGTTATCACTACTTCTTCATGTGGGCGCTGCTGGCCACGGTTCCCGCCTTCCTGCTTGCCGCGCGCATTCCCTTCACCTATCCCGATACTGAAGAGGTGACAGCCGAGGAGGTCGACAAAGAATTGATCAACGAATGAAAAGATCCCGTGCGACGATGGACAACAACCTGAAGATCGTAGGTCCGGCCATGTCAGATCTGCCGTGGAAGATCGTTCTGCCGGCGCAGAGCGTTATCCTGCCGCTATTGCCTCCGCTGCCATCTTGTTTGCCGCAGTCTTTCCGCAACCATGCAGGTTGGGAGCCTTTATCGGGCAGCCCTTTTGGGGAGAGCCATGTCAATAGCAGCGGGCGACCTCTTTGAGTTGCGGATCGCGTGCCATGTCGTTGGGATTCGTTCCGGGAATATCCTGGGGAATCTCCTCTCCCAATCCGGCAAACAGTTCTGCCCAGAACCGGGGTAACGATCCGTCTGCCGCGCGGAAATTCATCGGCCGGGCCGGAAATCGTCTGCTGCCGTCCGGGGCGAGGTAGCTTTCCCATACCAGTTCGCTGCAATACATCTTGCCGTTGTCCGGTCGGAACGAGTAATCGTAGGG
>ERZ857750.2147-NODE-2147-length-19714-cov-11.275039_pt1 | contig 19714 bp, 16 predicted proteins | sample MGYA00519915_ERZ857750 | MGnify/ENA primary metagenome ERZ857750 (study PRJEB31778, sample SAMEA3449358) | human gut metagenome | biome: human gut; feature: human-associated habitat; material: faeces | place: United Kingdom | collected 2010/2012 ... | reverse complement strand
GATATGACTTTTCGCGTAGAAAGCCCTGTGACGTTGCGACGTATGCCCAACAGACATGGGATTATGTCATTACCCTTTGTCCGGAAGCGGAGGAAGTGCAAAAGGAAATGCAGGGTGTAGTGAGGAAATATGTTTCTTTTAATTTTGCAGATCCTTTTCGGGGAGGTATTCATGCCGATGATGAACAGGAAGAACGGGTGGTGGCACTATATGACGCTATGCATAAAGAACTGTATGAGTTTTTTCGGAGTGAATTAATGGAGAAACTCTTGCCTCGCTGTTCTTGTGGGGCGAATACATATTGTAGGTGCGAGTAGGAATATATATGTGTGTCGTCCGGTGATGATGGCAGAGTTGCTTAATATTTAACACGAAGTTGCCAGAAAACGATAGCGGATGCGGCAGCTACATTGAGTGAATCTACCCCGTTTGCCATAGGGATGCGAACCACATAGTCCGCATCGGTAATTGTTTCGCTTCGAAGACCGTCACCCTCGGTTCCCATCACAATGGCTAACTTGGGTTCGGTCGCTAAGATGGGACTATCAATAGAGATTGATTTCTCTGTAAGTGCCATAGCGACTGTGCGGAATCCCAGTTTATGCAATTCATTGGGAGAACCATCCAACCAAGCCCATGGTATCAGGAAAACAGATCCCATTGAAACTCTGACTGCACGTCGGTTCAACGGGTCGCAAGAATTGCGTGTCAGTAATATGGCATCTATCCCAAGAGCGGCTGCAGAACGGAAAATAGCTCCAATGTTGGTAGTGTCTACCACACCTTCAATGACTGCGATACGCCGTGCGCCTCTACATATTTCTTCTACACTTTTCGGTGTCGGGCGGTGCATGGCACAGAGGACGCCACGTGTGAGTGTATATCCGGTCAATGTGGCAAGCAGTTCTCTTGTACCGGTATAGACAGGTATATCATCACAACGTTCAATGATATCAGCAGCATCACCAGTGATATGCTTCTGTTCGCATAAAAGAGCTAAAGGTTCATAACCTGCATTTAGAGCTACATTAATAACTTTCGGACTTTCTGCAATAAACAGTCCCTTATCAGACTCGATACGATTACGTAGTTGAGCTTCAGTGAGAGTACTGAATATTTCTATTCTGGGATCAGTTAAGGAATGTATTTCTATAATGGGCATAAGATTTCTTACAACTATCTACTTTATTATATCAAATTATACCAATGATTGCATCTACTTTTTACTTGCCGATGCAGGAAATAAACATCGTTGATTATCAGATAGTTAGGTGTTAAACGGTAGAAAAGTGCGAAAACTGCTCAAAATAATTTTCAAAAATCGCATTTTTAACGTAATTAACATTTGTTAAGGTGACAAAAGCCCCAGGTAGGCTCAAAATCGGCAAAAACATAGAGTTTAAGCTGCTTTTGAAGGGATGTGCCACCTTTCTTTAACTATAGGATAAGTTCTTTTGTTCTTTCATTCGGTTGAATATTTCGTTAAATGTTGATATTTTATGCTCAATATATTGTGGCGAAAAAAGTAAGCGTTTTACACCCTTTGACTTGTCCACCTGGATGAATCGAGCAGATATTTCAGAGAACTGAGTGAACATATCATGGAGAATTTCATGGGTTGTTATGCTTCGATATATTTACCTGGCTCGAATGATTCATGCTCCCCATGAAATACATACCCCAACTGATTGGACACACATTTGGTATTGCCTATCTCGACATCCACGTTGTAGTGGGAGTGGCCATATATCCAGTAATCGATGCCGCTATCCTTGATGTAGTCTTCCAGTTCGACCGTGAAAGCTCCGTTAGCTTGGCTATCGGCAAACTTGGGGCATTGCATCTGGAAGGATGGGACATGATGGGTTACGACAATTTTTCTTCTGGCCTTGCTGCTTGATACAGCGTTCTTCAGGAAAGCCAGACACCTTTCATGTTCGCGGTTGAAATCAGCAAAGGTGAGAATATCGCCATTGAAGATGATGCGCCGGAAGTCGCTTACTACTTGTTCCGTATAATATGCCTCCTTCAGGGGGATCCTGGCCCACAATGTGGTTATGATGAAGTCAATGTCACCTATATGTACTACGGCATTATAATAGCTGTGGACATTAGGGCGTATTTCAAGGCAATAGCCATCGTTCAGTTTTGCGATGTCGTAGAGCTTGTAGAACTCATGGTTGCCCATACAGGCTATTACCTGCTGGTAGTTCTCCGATGCCCAGTCCCAGAAGGGATGTTTTGTATAGTTGTCATCCCCCAAGTAGCCGATGTCGCCAGCCAGAACGAGAATGTCCCCTGTCACTTGCAGGGGATTCTCTTTCAGGTATCGCCAGTTGTCGGCAAACTCCAGATGGAGGTCAGACGCATACTGTATCTTCATGACTGTTCTATGGCAAATAATCCATCTAATTGTTCAAGCAGAGCCTCGATGAATGAAGGATCCTGGTCAAGAGCCTTTGCAAGAGGCTCTGAGAGGGCATCCCAATCATTTCTGATTGAGGCGACAAATTCTTTTATGCAAGCGACGATTGGCTCTGGAGCCATAATCTGACTGTCTTCCATGATGACCACATTCTTCAGCACGTCAGAACGATGCTTCTTGATGTCCTTGCTGTTGACATGCTTGCCATTAGCCTTGTCCTGCAAAAGATTGAGGTAGGCACGTGACTTCAGGGCGATGAGGGCTGCTGAGTCTGCATGGCGAAGCCCGTTGGTCAGTTTGCTGTGGTCGATGGTGAAGTGATAGAAATCATCATCCATGATGATAGCACTCAGGCTTGACGTTTCCTCGTCCACAGGCAACGGCTCAATGGTCAGACCCTTCGGCTCACCGAGAATGTCTGGATGCCGTGACAGCAGTTCAATCATTTCGGGATAGTCAGGTTTGCCATTGACAAAGCGGTATAGCTCGTACTTAGGAGCTTCGCCTTCAGACTGCTTGCGCTTTTCAGGGCGATAACCGCCTTCACGCACGAACTGCCAGAAGTGTTCGGCAAAGTCAGCAGTCATCTTTTCGACAATGACAATCATGTCAATGTCGTGGGTTGCACGAGGACGTACTGCCGTCCCGGTCATAGCGATGTCACAAGCCGTGCCACCGATGATAACGTAGTTCTCTGAGTAAGCTTCAAATGCTTCACGGAATTTCTCTAATCCTTCCATTGTCTTTCAGACGAAGGAACTCTCGCTCGGCAGAATCGATGCATGCATCATTCTGCTCTCGCTTAAGCGTTCCATTCTATATCATTTATTAAACGTTCAACTTCGCCTTCCACTCGTGGGTCTGCATCCTCACGGAGTGAAACGGCCAATGATAGTCTGTCCACCCACTCGGTTTTCGTGCCAATTTTGGTGACAGGCGGGTATTTCCATGCCTCAATGATGATGTTGCCGTCGAACTCATTAGGACGTACCAAGGTTCCAGAATTCCTGAAGTCACGGAGCTGTTTGACGGTCATCATGATGATCCTTTCCGGGTCAGGGTTGAGCCATGTATAATGTGCCAGGGCATTGATGCCACATGCAGGGTAGTGTTCATCTGAAAGCAGGTCATCACAGAAGATGCGTTCTTCAACAGGATTGATGAGGACGGATTGAGCCTGTTCCCACAGATCCTTCCCCGTCTTATCGAAGTGGATGACTTTCCGCTTGGAACCATCGGCTACCTTCTGGCACAGTCCCAGGTCTTCAAGGCAAGTAATGCCAAGCGTAATGCTTGCATACGAATAAGGCATCTTGTCTTCTATGTCTCGTGCTGCAAGTCCTTCGATACTTTCTATCTGTAAATGGTAGAGCAGCAGGTATTGGGCTACTGGTGTAAGAGCCTTTGCCTGTTTGGTCTTGCGAATACGCTCGTTAGCCAGAAGCATCGGCAGGTGAACGTATTTGTCAGATGCGATGAAATAAACATCCTTATCGATGAGCCTTTGCCGTTCATAGGCCGGACATGTCGGCAGCAAGAATACCGTGGGACGCTGTAACAACGAAGTAAGATTGCTGGCTGTGACAGACAGACTGCGTGGCGAAGCAATCTTGCCTTTGGGTTCTGCGAAAAGTAGTGACATTCCATGGAACTCGCCATCGTAGAACTTGTATGCAAGAGAGTCCCCGATGGTGACACCTTTCATCTGCGCTTTGCTTCGTTCTTGCAGCTGTAAGGGTCTTCCTAATATGAAAATATCTTTCGTTTTAACCATTATGCTTCATTTTAATACACCATTAAAACGATGCAAAAGTATTAAAATAATCTGATATAACCAAAGGCTTTCCCATTTATTTTGCTTTGTGCATCAAAAATAGTATGTTTTATGTTTTGAATGACTTTATAATCGCAAATAACTGATAATCTTGGTTGAAATCTCATTGTTGGGTATTTATACAAGTTATTTATGCAGAATGTGAAAAGATATTGCCGTAGATTTCTTGGGATGTGATGCGACATTGTGTCTCAGGAGTATGCTTTTTGTTCCAAAAGACGACTTGAATTGTTAAAAAAGCATTGAATAACCATATTTATTATTATAACATATCATAAAATATAGAAATTATTGTATTTTTGCACTCGTAAATATAAGTTGAGTATTAATATGAGCAAGACAACCATGGGCAATAAGTTGCCCCGAAAACTGGAACAGAAGATGCAGACAGTTGGCGAACAAATAAGGTTAGCAAGATTGCGTCGTAACCTTAGTGTAGCGCAGGTGGCTGAACGCGCAACCTGTTCACCCATGACTATAGCTAGAATTGAGAAAGGTGCTCCTACTGTTGCCATCGGCATCTATCTCCGTGTTCTCTATGCATTGCAACTTGACGATGACATCTTGTTGCTGGCGCAGAAGGATGAGATGGGACGAGCCTTACAGGATCTTGCCCTCAAACACCGTGAACGGGCATCAAAAAAGAAATAATGCTATATTTGTACGGATTTCAATTGGTTTGAACAAATAGCAAGACTAATGAATAATCGTAACTTTCCTGATTGGAAATCTTTTGAATATAAATACCGAGGGCGCGAACAGGATGCGTTCGAGGATCTCGCACGTTCTCTTTTCCGGAAAGAAATGGGCATAAGGTATGGCTTGTTTCAAAGGATAAACCATAAGGGAAACGAGACAGATGTTGTAGAGAAGGAAGGCAAAGTCTGTGGCTTCCAGGCAAAGTTCTTTAACCATAGGATAGATGCTGATAACATTATCTGTTCGATGAGGGATGCCAAAGAAAGTCATCCGGAACAAACACATTATTACATTTATTGTAATCTCGCATTTGGGAATCCTCATAGAAGAAAAGGAAGCAAGAAATCAGACCCGCTACCAGACCAAACCTTAGCTGAAGAAAAGATAACGAAGGTCGCTAATGAATTAGGCTTGACCATAGTCTGGAAAATGGACAGGGCTATTTTGGACGAGACCAATGAAGAATCATGGATAAATGATGTGTTCTTCAGTGTAGAAGGTAGACTTGAGTCGTTGATAAAAGAGGAACGACAACATGCGGGCATAGCTTTCAATAGTATAAACTATGCCTGTTCATTCAATAATCGTTCGATTCATATTGATCGAACTGATATCCTTTCTCAAATAGAGAATGCGAGTCCGTCAACACTCTACGTCATTCATGGAGATGGCGGTTGCGGAAAAACGGCAATTCTACATGAGTTATTTGATAAGAAACAGGATACCTATCCCATCTGTTATAGAAAGGCAACCTCTCTGAATGTGAAGAATTTGGCGGCTGTGTTCCATTTGGGAGATTTATATACCTTTCCTGACTTCAAAGAAGCTTATAAGGACTGTGAACGGAAATATTTCATTATCGATTCTGCAGAGCATCTTGACGAAATTGAGGATGGAACCATACTCCCATCCTTAGTAAGAGGGCTGATGGAAGCACATTGGTGTATTGTTTTCACAGTGCGAAATGTTTTCCTCAGTGATCTGTTGAATCTTCTGAAGTACGAGTTCCGTCAAGTTCAGATTAACAAGATTGATGTTGGCATATTACCAGAGAACCAGCTAAGGACTATCGCCAGAATTAACGCAATTCAATTGCCTACGGATAGAATTCTGTTTGACAGAATCAGAAACCTGTTCTATTTTGATCTGTACACGCAGTATTATGATGAGATTGAACATCAGTACAGTGATCGCGATTTCTTAAAACTAGTATGGGACAAGAAAATCAGAGGAAAGAATAATCGAATAGGCTATTTGCGTGAAAGTTTGTTCGAGTCATTCATAGAAGACCGAATCAAAGCAAATGCCTTTTTCTTACCAGCAACGAAATATATCAACGAAGAGTTTGATACGCTAATATCGGAAGAAATTATCGCAGATGACCCTGGCCTAGGCTTGTTTATTACTCATGATATCTTTGAAGAGTGGGGATTGTATCGTATCATTGACAAAAAATGGGAAAATAAAGATTCTATACAAGGCTTCCTGACAGACATAGGGGATACCCGAGCTGTGCGACGTGCATTCAGATTATGGCTGAAAGATAAAGTAATTGTCTGTCCTGATTCTATTCAATCGCTTACCCAAGCATCTTTCACATCAGATATACCAGGAATATGGAAAGATGAAGTGTTGTGCGCTATTTTATTATCTGACAAAGCACAGTCGTTCCTATCTCCATATGAACGTCAGATACTTGACAACACGGATGGCCTTGCAGAAAAAGTTATCTGGTCTCTTCGAGTAGGTTGTCTATACATAACGGATGTTATAAGTTATAAAGACTACTATTTGCCTCGTTATGCACCCATTGGATCTGGTTGGGTATATATTGTTAATTTACTATTCCAACATCAAGATGAGGCGAAGCTGTCTATCTGGTTACCCGCATTGAATGATTGGGTAAAAGGTAATCTGAGAGGGGAGACAACACGCAAGATAGGATTGATGGTAATAGCCTATTATAAAAGCGAGGCATACCAAAAAGAATACTATTGGGACAGAAATAGTAAGACGGTTCACGAAATCCTTAACAATACTGTATGGGAAATAAAAGAAGAGCTGTCAGAATTACTTTATAGTCGCAAAGGTCATGATGAACGTAGGAATGGCTTGATAGAGTTTGTCTTGAAAGAGACTTTTGGAGCCATGAACATTCATCTTGCTATACCCCAAACGGTAGCAGACTTATGCATATACTACTGGAGAGAAAGACCCGATGAGGAAGACCGCTATCGGTATCGTTCCAGGTCAATGGAGACGGGATATGGGCTGGATATATATGTGGATATGTTAAAATATTTTCCTTCTGGTGCAAATCAGACACCGACAACAACCTTATTGGCTGCCAACGAAACTATTGCTATAGATTTCATTATCCGCCTAATGAATGAGTGCGTGAAATCTTATTCGGAATCTGGCTACGATATACTTGAGAAGGTAGAGATAACAAATGGGGAAGATAGAAAAAACTGGCAATGGCACTCATTCGGGCTATGGTGTATGTATAGGGGAACTGGCTCTCCTGTAGCACCATATTGTTTGCAGTCTGTCCATATGGCTTTGGAGCAATATCTTCTGAAGATGTCTAAATCAGGCAAATATGTGCAGTGTGAAGCTATTATGCAAAAACTTTTGTTTGAATGTCATTCTTCATCGGTTTCTGCTGTGGTGGGAAGTGTTGTGCTTGCTTATCCTAATGAGTATTGGAGAATAGCTCTAATATTGTTTAGAACAATTGAATTTATACAGATAGATTCACACAGAGCCTTGCGTGAAAATGAAGCGAAAACACTTTATCAAATAAGCGGTGACCTTAATCCGAATGTATTAAAAGAGCGACTGGAGACATGTAAGCAAGAATTCCGAAAGACCCATCTTGAGAATCTCTGTTTGAACTATCAGTTTATTGGTACAAAGGTCCTTTCAAAAGATGAAAATGAAAAGCTGATACAAACACTATATGGGATACTTGATACACATCGGAAGCTCCTGAAGAAAACAAAGGGTGAAGAAAAAGAGTTGCTGGAGATTCAAGTGTCTCGTATGGATCGCAGGCGTTTGAAGGTAAGAAGTACAGAACGGGTAGAAGGCGGACTTGCTATACAATTTGAGACGAAACTTACTAAAGAATCTCGGAAAAGAAGTGAGGAATCGGATCAGTTGAATCAGGAAATGTATAGGTATTTAGGGCTTCTGAACTGGGCGATGGCCAAATTAAGAGGCGAGGCACTTGTCGGAAACAAGTACATAGATAATCCCGCATTGGTATTGAAAGATGCCCAAGAGATGCAGAAAGAACAGGAATCTGGCCGAAGAGGATTTATAACCGACGCATATACATTAGAGTGGGTAAGTGCAGGACTTGTTAAGTTTCACTCTGATCAATTAAGCAAAGAAGAATTAATGTGGTGTAAAACGATAATAGATAAGAAGCTGTCAAATTTGTCTATTCCCATCAACACATTGGACGGAACCACGGCTTGCATTCAGGTTTTACCCCAGCTGATTGCATTGTTTCCAGAAGATAAAGATAAATATGCTGAGCTTCTTTTCAAGTGTTTAATGATGCCTGCTTATGGTGGAGCGGATGCGTGTGATTATGCTGTTGCTGCAATCCAATCATCTGATTTGTGGGTAAAAGATGCTGCATTGATAAAGGATATTTTAAAGAGATATATCAAAGATGAGTCATTGAATACGCTACACTCTTATCATTTGAAAGTCATATTTGGACTTATACCTCATTTACCGGACAAGGAAACAATAGATATTGCAGTAAAGTATCTGAAAGCCCTGCCAGAGCTTATCAAATCCCATGAAAATGAAGTGCATGGAATGTTTGATGTGGTAATTTATCTGGTAAGATTATTTATGCACACAGAAAGTACAGAAATCCTACATTGTCTACCCTGTACATTCCCGATTATAAAAGAGAGCCATTTAGGGTACTCATATCTGATTCGTTTTATTCTAGAAGAAGATTATTGTAAGAAACCTGACCGGTTCTGGTTGATTTGGAATACCTTCAGAGAACCAATAATGGAATCGGGGACATATTGTGATAGTCAGGAATTGAGAGCGTACACTCTAAATACAGAATGGAATGAAGACGTAAAAGAATGGCATTCTCTTCGAAAAAATGATATTGGGTTTTATATGTATTTAGCTGAGCATTCTGCGGGGAATGCTGTGGTGTTTGAAGGCTTAGTTAAAGTTTTGACAACCATAGCAAGTGGGTATAAGACTGAGGGTATGTCATGGATTGCAAAGGCAATTAATCAATGTCCTACGATGAATCTGAATGAAACGCTAGGTCTGATGTATCTTGAACTTGTTATGATGCCATATGTTTATACAAACAAGATGCAAATTAGGAAGAATCCAGAGTTATTGGCGCAGGTTAGGACAATTCTGAATTTTATGGTGACAAAGAGTTCTGTTACCGGCTATATACTACGAGATTTAGTGAATTAAAGAAGTAAGCCATGTCTATTTCAATTCAAACATCATTATTTAATTATAAGGATATCTTCCTGCCTGTACAGGCACTTCGTGATGTCAGCATAGAACATGTGTTGGGAATAGATGGTATCCGTGAGGCTGCAACTATTGAATGCGACACCAACGGACTTTCAAGAGGAATTATGTTTTTTGAGGAAAGAAATGGTATTATGACGCCTGCTGAAATTTCGTTCGTAAATGGTGAGTATCAGATCTCAATATCTTTGACCTTTTGCCAGTTCGTATGGGCGGTGGGACTGTATATGACTGCCTATTTTGACAATATTATACAGATTCCTAACATGAATGCTGCAGGCACTAACATTCATGGTTATAAGGTTGATAAGAACCATGTCGAATATGCTAATGAACAATTTAGGCTTGCTCGGTCTTTAATGTGGGGATACAATCACGACGTATTTTTTGAGTTGCCAAATATTTGTGATCCGATGGAGTATAGTGAACCGATTGGAAAGGCAAATGGTGTTCTTCTTGGTGGGGTGGCTTTTATGTTTTGTCATGAATTGTCGCACAATATACTTGGCCATACGCAAAAGGATTCCACAGATGACGAGTCTGTAGCAGAAGAAGCTGCAGCGGACGACTATGCTTTAGACATGCTTTCTGACACGTTTGATAGTAATTGGGGATTTAATCATAAAGTTGGTGCAGCCACAGTGTTATGCTCGCTACTTATGATGGGTGAGGATAGTATCAGTGGAGGTTCTAGACATCCACACATGGATTATCGTATTCAAATGATGATGAAGAAGTTTAATCTTCATAAGATGGATAGTCTATGGGGATTTGTTGGAAGTGTAATCCGTCTGTGGCTCTTGGTATATGGTGGTTTAACTATACAAGAGGATATGAAAACAGGGGGCTTCGATTTCTACCAAAATTTCTATGAACATTATTTGGGACTATTGACGCAAGTGAGAGAATTACGTTATCCAAAGTTGGTTAAACCTATATGGTATGTGGAATAATGAACAAGTCTTTAACATTTAATGTCATCAAAATGAGATTGCTCTAATAAATAACCTTTTCCCATTTATAATGTTTTATAACTACCATTATTCTGTTCGGAACTGAAGATAATTTGTTTAAGTTAATTGAAATAGGAACGTTTGTATTCAATCTCTAAAGATAACTTCGGTATAGTTGGCGTTTTTTTATGTTACGTAGAAATTCTTAAAAGATAAGATTGAGGATTTTGTTCCCCAATCTTATCCATAAATATACACAGGTGTGCTTTTGCTTTTTTATTATGTTCTACAATTTCAGAACAGTTTTACGTAATTGTTCATCGGATAGCTGGGCATAAACTTGAGTACTTGAAACGGATTTATGTCCCATTAGCTTCGCAATCGTATAAATGTCAGTACCTTTATTCAATAACAACATAGCAAAGGAATGTCTAAAGCAGTGAAAGGTAATGTGCTTTTTGATATTTGCCTTATCTATCATCAAAGGAATCTCTTTGTTCAACATATATTCTGTAAGACCAGGAAAAACACGGGGACCCTCTTTCCTGATTGAACGCAATAGTTTTGTTGCAGACGTAGACAACGGTAGGCTGATTGCTTTTTTCGTCTTGTGTATAGTAAGACTAATGCTTGATTTGTTCTTGTACCGTAAATTGATGTCTTTCCATTCAAGATAGATTATATCGGCTCTTCTTAGTCCTGTATAAATAGACAAGAGTGCAGCTTGCTTAATCATTATATTTCCCGAATAATCAAGATTCTCCAATTGTTGTATTTCGTTTTCTTCAAGATATTCTTTCTTGTTGTCATGATTCCAATGTATTCTCTTAACATCAACTGCTATGTTGTTTTGAATAATTCCGTCCTTGTAGGCAAGTCCGACAACTGACAGAAACGCGTTTAAATATGCAGCTGCAGTATTGTGTTTAAGTTTGCTCTTTCTTTTACAGCCAGTTTCTTTAATCAGGAATTTTGAGTATTTTTCGCAGAGACTTACGGTTAAATCTTTGAAACTGCATTTGTTGTTGCAGAACCTTTTGAAGTGATTATAACTGCAGATGTACTTAATACCATAGTATTCGCAACAATTGTGGAAATAATCGAGAAAACTACCGTTAAGTCGCTCTTTCAATAAGAATGAATAATCCTTCTTAACCATCCGCATATACCTGTCGCATCTTATAGCCTCCGCTATTTCATCAATCATGGCATTATGCTCTCTTTGGATTTCGTTAGCAGGATTTACAAATTTTTCCAGATTCAAGAACTCATACCTGACTTCTTCTCCCTTTGGGTTGATGAAAACAGGATTGTATTCCAAAAACACAGATAACATAGTTCCTTTACACTTTTTCTTGGTTCGAATTGTTACCCTATTCATAATGTCCCTCCTTCCATCTGATTATGTCATGTCTGTTGAATAATATATCTCCATTGGCATGCTTTATGTGTACAATGTTTTGAGCAACAGCTTTAAACAGATCCTTCTTTTTCATTTTGTAGCCTATTTCTACCTCATTGATGTTAAGCCAAAGCTTGATAAAACATGATTCTTCTGTCCAGGCTTTCAAAATGTCATCTTTTGAATAGCGTTTGAGCCAGCCAACATGGTATGACTTGATATTATATCTCTCCACGAAACTTAATAACCAGCTCCTTCCCATGCCTGTGTAATTCATTAAGCCATAGATGGAAAAAGAAGACTCTCCGATAGGTGATGAGGGAGTTTCTAGTAGATGTGAATACCAGTGGACAAAGTCTGTCCATTTGACCTTTCTACCATCGTTTTCAATTAATGATGGAATCACGCCGTTTTTAACTAAACGGTAAATGTAGCTTTTAGTGTACCCGGAAAGACAAACAATCTCACCAATTGTGAGATAGCCCTTGGATACAACATGCTGCCACTCTACATCCAAACTATCGTATGGATTGTAGTAATGTTTGAAATGCTTGTAATTACTCATAATTATTGATGCCACTTTTGTGTGACAGTAAATAAATATGGTCTACAAGTGGCAGAATGAGTATGAACTGGGTCAATAAAGTTTTAAGCAAACTGGAATATTATACGTTTGTTAACAGAAATCTACCATCTATTAACAAGAATTGCGCACTTTTGTCGGCTATTGTTGGGCTTCAGAGACATAAATCGTACTTTTACGGTAGAAATACGGTAGAAAAAAGAAAATAAATAGACTCGAATAACTTGAAATAAAAAACGTAAAGTGTTGAAATTCAGTAATGTGAAAGATGATAAATTGCTTCTACTTTCTTTTTAAAGAGAGATATAACATCTTGCATATCAGCGAGTTACGGTCATTCATTTGCCGACGCAAAAATGTTGAAAGATATTCTGAAGCACCATGTCATTCGTAACCTCACCAGCTATGTCCGAAATAAAGAAAATACACTCCCGTATGTCTTGCGAAAGAAAATCTCCGGAAATCTGTGAATCAAGTCCGTTTTGTACTCTATGGATAGCTTCCAAAGCTTTATTTAAAGCTTCGTAATGCCTTACATTTGTCACAATAATATCATTTTGTGTCACTGTAGGCATGTGTGCGGCATCAATAAGCATTTTTTGCAGTTCACTTGTGTTCTCTCGTTGTTTGGCCGAGATGAAAATAGATTCCGTAGATTCTTTGGGGAAGTCTTTTAATAAAGATAATACATTCTCTTTCTGTTTATCTTCAATCAAATCAGCCTTATTGAATACAACAATCAAATGTTTTCCTTCGCAACGTGGAATTATTTTCTCCGATAACTGTTCAATTTGAGAAGCGGCATTCACAGCATCTACCATCCAAAGAACAATCTCTGCCTGATCTAACTTTTGGAAAGTACGTTCGATACCGAGACTTTCAATCGTATCATTGGTTTCCCGGATTCCGGCAGTATCAATGAACCGGAAAGTGATTCCTCCGATGTTGATAGTATCTTCGATCACATCACGCGTTGTCCCGTGGACATCACTGACAATCGCCTTATCCTCATTCAATAATACATTCAGTAAAGTCGATTTTCCGGCATTCGTTTCACCGATAATAGCTACGGGGACACCGTTCTTAATAGCATTACCAACACTAAAAGAATGAGCCAATCGCGAAATGACCTGTTCGATTTCATCTGCTAGCTTCCTTAATGCCGAACGATCGGCAAATTCAACATCTTCTTCGCTGAAGTCCAGTTCCAGTTCAATCATAGAGGTGAAATTCAGCAATTTGTTGCGTAACTCCGTCAGCTCTTTGCTGAAACCACCTCGCATCTGGCTCATAGCCAAACGATGAGTGGCAGCAGATGAAGAAGCGATCAAGTCCGCCACAGCCTCTGCCTGACTTAAATCCATTTTTCCGTTGAGGAAAGCACGTTGCGTATACTCTCCCGGTTGGGCCATACGGCAGCCGTTCTTGATAAGCAACTGCATCACCTGTTGAAGAATATAAGAAGAACCGTGGCATGTGATTTCCGTACTATCTTCTCCTGTGTATGAATGAGGAGCACGGAAAAGACTGATGAGCACTTCGTCAATAATCTCGTCCCCGTCATAAATACGTCCGAATGTCAAAGTATATGGTTTCTGCTCACTCAATAATTTGCCAGTCTTGGCGGGCTTGAATATGCTGCCAGTGATAGAAATAGCTTCCGGACCGGAAACGCGGATGCTCCCGATAGCACCGCCCTGGGCGGTAGCGATAGCGCAGATCGTATCTTGATTCATTGTTTTTTCTTTTTGGATGAGCAAAGATAATTGTTTCTAAGTAAAAAATAGAAAATTGAGCACAACTTGTGCTTTATTTGTTTATATTTGCTGCCGTTGCAGTGGTACACCAAACAAAATAAAACAATAATGCTTATGGAACCAGCGATCAATTTATATTCTTCGAATGAGAAAAGCGAACTCATACGGGAAAACTATCAGGAAATACTTTCTATGCTTGCAGCTCATCAAATAGCTTTGTGGGAGTATGATATCATTACGGGCAAATGCTCTTTTTCAGAATTGGGGCAGGAGGCTATCAATAGTTTCATCCGTGAAAGCCCGGATTTGATACTGATGGATATTCGTATGCCGGTGATGGACGGTATTCAGGCTACTGAAAAGATTCGTACGATTTCTCTGACCGTGCCTATTATTGCAGTGACTGCGTATGCTTTTTATACCGAACAGCAACAGGCTATTCAAGCCGGATGTAACGCCGTTATTTCAAAACTCTATTCTTTGGAGAGGCTAAGAGAGACGATAGAATCTTACATCGGATAATTAATTTTCTAAAAGAGAACCAACATTCTGAATATTGTAGTGTTACTATTATAATAGTAGTAACATTATAATAGATTTGAATATGGAGAAAGTGAAAAAGATAGTCCTTATCGGAGCAAGTGGCTTTGTTGGTTCTGCTCTTCTGAACGAGGCTTTGAATCGTGGTTTCGAAGTTACAGCAGTAGTTCGTCATCCGGAAAAGATAAAGATAGAGAATGAAAATCTGAAAGTGGTGAAAGCCGATGTAGCCGTGCTTGATGAAGTGGCCGACGTTTGTAAAGGTGCGGATGCCGTTGTTAGTGCGTTCAATCCGGGATGGAATAATCCTGATATATACGATGAAACCATTAAAGTTTATCTGACTATAATTGATGGAGTGAAGAAGGCTGGCGTCAATCGTTTTCTGATGGTTGGCGGTGCCGGTTCTTTGTTTATCGCTCCGGGCTTGCGTTTGATGGATTCCGGCGAAGTGCCCGAAAATATATTGCCGGGAGTAAAAGCCTTAGGAGAGTTTTATCTGAATTTCTTGAAGAAAGAGAAAGAAATAGACTGGGTGTTCTTCTCTCCGGCAGCAGATATGCGTCCGGGAGTACGTACAGGGCGTTATCGGTTGGGAAAAGATGATATGATTGTAGACATCGTAGGGAACAGCCATATCTCTGTCGAAGATTACGCTGCCGCAATGATTGATGAATTGGAATATCCGAAACATCATCAGGAGAGATTCACGATTGGTTATTGATAAAAAATCAAATTAAAAATAATTGTGTGAGATAGTGACGCTATCCTTCTCGGATAATGTCACTATAATCGTATTATAGCGTTACTATCACGGCGTCATAGTGACATTATGTTGAAGATAGGCTAAATGATAAAAATGGAACTGTCTAACAAGTCCCTTATTAAGAATTTCCCCCACGCTACAAATAGTTGTAGCGTGGGGGAATTTCAATATTTAGAACTCGTTAGGCAGCTCTATAATTCTATTCTAACGATTACAATTTTATTTTTTCAGAAGAGCGTATCTCTATATTCTGTCAAGTACAGTTTTAATCAGTGTATCAATTGTATTTTTATATCCTGTATTGGCCTCTTTAATAAGTCGGTTGGCTATCACCATACAGACGGTCATAGCCTTGTGTCCCATCAACCGGCTAAGTCCTGCCAAAGCCGAACTTTCCATTTCGAAGTTAGTAATCTTATAGCCTTTATATTCGAAAGATTCAATCTTATCATTCTGTTTCGGGTCTGCCAATGGAACACGAAGTTCACGTCCCTGCGGACCAAAGAAACCTCCGGCAGCGATTGTTACTCCACGTACCATGTCCTCTTTGGCAATCTGGTCAATCAGTTCTTCGCTGGCATCAATGACATAAGGAGCAGGCGCGCACATATTTCCCGACCAACCCATGTGATTGAGGAATGCACGTTCAAAAGGTAAGTCGCATACAGCATTTCTTCCAGCATAGAAATTCAGCAATCCGTCGAAGCCGATAGACTTCTGCGAACACACAAATGTTCCGACAGGAGTGTTGGGCTGTAAGCCGCCACATGTACCGATACGTACTAATTCCAGTTGGCGGAACTGATCCTTTTCTTCGCGGGTACTAAAATCTATATTGGCGAGTGCATCCAGTTCATTTATTACGATGTCGATGTTATCGCAACCGATTCCTGTAGAAACCACTGTAATCCGTTTACCTTTATAAGTACCTGTGATGGTTTTGAATTCGCGGCTTTCCACTTCACATTCTTTGTTTTCGAAATGAGAAGCTACGAGTGCTACACGTCCGGGGTCACCTACCAGAATTACTTTGTCTGCCAACCATTCGGGCTTTACGTGAAGATGGAATACTGAACCGTCTTCATTGATAATCAATTCAGAGGATGGAAAGTACTTTTTCATGTTATTGAAGGGTTTTAGTTTTATAATAGGATTTGTATCTATAAATAGAAACGCCGGAACCGGATTTCAGTTCAGAAGAAGCCACTATCTTTTTCCTTTAGAAAAGGGGAGTGCGTCTTACAACTGAAATGAAATCGGATTCCGGCGTTTGTGAACGATTATTTGCTCAATGGCTGATTGCCTGCATTGCCCGTTGCCGGCTTGGCGATATTCTCGCGCATGGAGGTATCAGCTTCAATATTCTTCATGCGATAATAATCCATGATGCCTAAGTTGCCGCTGCGGAAAGCTTCAGCCATCGCTTTAGGAACTTCAGCCTCTGCTTCGATCACTTTAGCACGAGCTTCCTGTGCTTTTGCTTTCATTTCCTGTTCGGAAGCAACTGCCATAGCACGACGCTCTTCGGCTTTTGCCTGTGCGATGTTCTTATCTGCGTTAGCCTGGTCAATTTGCAGAGCCGCACCAATATTTTTACCTATATCGATGTCCGCAATATCAATAGACAAGATCTCGAAAGCCGTTCCTGCGTCCAAACCTTTACGAAGTACAAGTTTAGAGATCGAATCCGGATTCTCAAGGACCGATTTATGGTTTTCAGAAGAACCGATAGATGAAACGATACCTTCGCCTACACGGGCAAGGATCGTATCTTCACCTGCACCACCAACCAACTGACGAATGTTGGCACGTACCGTAACACGTGCTTTGGCTATCAGCTGAATACCGTCTTTTGCAACAGCCGTAACAGGAGGTGTGTCGATCACTTTCGGGTTTACAGACATCTGTACAGCTTCGAATACGTCACGTCCTGCAAGGTCGATAGCAGTAGCCATCTGGAAAGGTAATTCGATATTCGCTTTCGATGCGGATACCAAGGCGTGAACCACCTTTTCTACATGTCCGCCAGCCAGATAATGGGCCTCCAGTTCATCACGGGTAATGTTTTTCAGACCGGCTTTGTGAGCCTCGATCATTCCCGGCACGATGATGTACGGCGGAACGTTACGTATACGCATTAAAAATAGTTGTATCAGCGAGATGTTAACTCCCGACACTTTTGCCGACAACCAGAGGAAGAACGGCACGTAATGGAAAAATATTATCAAGAAGATAATACCTCCAGCTATCAGAAAGATAGGCAAGTAGAAAGATGATTCCATTGATGTTATTATTAAGTGAATATTATTCTTTGTGTTTTTCAACCATGATTGTACCGTCGGTGATACGGCTTACAATAATCGGAGTCTTTTCATTGAGGAATCCGTCTATTGATTTTACTTCCACAATTTTTCCGTTTATTTCGGCATAACCGATTTGTGCCAGACGTGTGGTACTGATTCCTGTATCACCTACTTTAACGCTGTCTTCTGCGCTACGGTCTACTTTCGAATCAATATCCTTTTTCAATGCCAGTTTGTCCAGCATCTTCGATCGCATAAACCAAATCAATGATCCGATACAGGCAATCGCCGATATACCAAGAGTGATAAATCCTCCTGCCATACCTAAATTGGCAAATGCATAGTAGTTGGCATAAAGAATACAAACCAATGCAGAAATTCCGGCCAGGCTAATGCCCGGGATGACGAACAGTTCTACCAGAAACAGTATGACTGCGGCAATAATGAGAACGGCGATAATGAGTATATCCATAGTTCAGAGTTATTAATTTATTTTGTTTTTTCTGCATTGCGTACATTCACTTCGAGAGTATCCAGCTCTTCGGACATTTGCAGTACCCGCTTTTCGAGGTCGAGGATGGCAGGAGCCATTTTCTCTTTTCCCTGTTGGTTGGCACCGGCATATTGTTGACGCAGGCTATTCAGCTTTTCTTCTTGCTGATAATAGTCTTTCTCCATCTGTTGGTAACGCTGGAAAAGTGACTTTGCTTTTGCGGATTTAAAGTCGCTCATCAGATAGTAAGTCGTATGATCGTCAATGACAAATTCAAAGTCCATCGCACGACGTTCTTTAGGCTTATGACTGATGGCAGCTTCCAGGCGTTGCAATGCTTCGGTTACAGCTTGTTTGTCTTTCCAGGTTTCTTTCAGCGAATGAATCTGTGCCAGACGAATAATCTGTTGCTGTTCCATTGCTTCATAATTATAAGTCTGCTTGGAAGTATTAGGAATGAACACATAAATACATACCTTTCCTTCGGGTTGGAAACGGTCGGAAGCAAACCATCCGAGATTGTTGTATTCGTCAATGACGTACATATAATCATTGTACGGTGAATTGAACGGCATACCTACATTGTCCGGAACAAGATAAGTGTCGGTATTCGTGTTGTAACGGGTGACAAAGATGTCATAGCCACCCAGTCCTTCACCATCGCTGGCATAGTAAACCGTGACGCCGTCCGATAGAACGAACGGATAATTTGCGTTTCCGGAAGCGTTGATACTACCCGGCAACGGGCGTCCGTCACTCCATTCATTCAGCAATTTGTTTTTTGAGAAGATGTCAAGATTACCGTTCTCGCCCTTTTCGCTATAATAGATTTTATTTCCAATTTCTGTTTCATAGACAGTCCCCGGATGATCTCCTTCTGTCTTGAAAAAATCATTGAAGGTAAACAATTTACCCGATTCTTCACTAATCTTGTATGCATGGAGGAAAGTCGCCTTGTCTACAACGAAGCTGTCAATGATACATACATCTTCCACTCCTTTCAACATCCGGAGGTCAGCTTTGCTCTTTTCCAGAAGTTTCTCCGCTTCTTCCGTCGATTTCTTCCGTTTACTTAAATCTGCGATATATTCTTCAAAACAGTTTACAGCATCTTCGAAACGATACGTTTCATTATATGCTTGTCCCAGATAGAGTTGTCCACTGGTAACACGTTTTTTCACTGCTATCTCAAGAGGTTTCACAGCTTCTTCCGCTTCTCCGGTTTTCAGGCAACATACGCCATACCAATAGTTATAATTCCCGTTCGACGGTTGTGATTTAGCATACTTTTTGAAGACAGGCTTGGCTTTTTCATAGTCACCCTTAGTGAATAAGGTGCGTGCCTGTTCCAGTGTTTGTGCAGATACTTCGCAAAGGAAGAGGCTGCAAATTAAAAATAGAATATATTTTCCTTTCATCG
>ERZ857750.2142-NODE-2142-length-19728-cov-18.074773_pt1 | contig 19728 bp, 19 predicted proteins | sample MGYA00519915_ERZ857750 | MGnify/ENA primary metagenome ERZ857750 (study PRJEB31778, sample SAMEA3449358) | human gut metagenome | biome: human gut; feature: human-associated habitat; material: faeces | place: United Kingdom | collected 2010/2012 ... | reverse complement strand
TTTTGCTTTATAAAAGTATTTATTTAATGCTAAGCTTCCTTATTTTAGAATCCTTGTGCTGCATCTGATGTCGGTGCAAATATTGATTCAACTTGTTTATCAGTTAAATCAACGCCAAATACTTCTTTATAATAATCTTTAACTTCTTTAGTCATATCTATATCTTCAAATTTATCTGGATATGTAGTTTTTGCTAACCATAATAATGTCATTGGAGTGTCTGCTCCAGGAGTATAACTTCTATACATTCCTAAAGGCATTTTGTAGACTTTTTTATCTTCTACTGCTTTTACTTTGCTCCAATCGTTACTTCCTATTGTGTTGTTGTATAAATCTTCTGGCTGAGCTTGTGTAAAGTTTGTAACAAGGATTATATCTGGATTGTATTTGTAAATTTGTTCCATATTAACTGGTACTGCGTTGTCTTTTTTAATATCATCAGCTACGTTTTTAGCTCCTATAGCTTTTGCCCACCAGCTACCAAAGAATGAATTTCCTGATGTTGCGATTGAAGTTTCATCATATTTAAATAAGAAAAATACATTAGCTCTTTCATCATCTGGTATATCTTTTACTCTATCTTGAACCATTTTATAAACATCGTCGCTGTGTTTTTTAACTACATCTGCTTTAGCATCTTCTGGGAATATTTGACTTAATAAGTCTATCCAGTTGTTTAAAGTTTCTATAGTGTTGTATTCCCATTTATTAACTGATATTGCAACTGCGTTAAATCCAGCTTCTTTTAGTTTATCGCCTATTGCTGTATCTGATGCACTATAAAATACTACATCTGGTTTTAATTTTAATAACTCTTCTGTATTTACTTCTCCATCTTTTATAAATCCAGTATCTGCTTTTAATACTTCTGGATATAATTCACCTAAAAGACCATTTTTAGCAGCTGCCATACTAGCTTCTGACATACCTACTATTTTATCTCCTGAATTAAAGAAAACTGTTAAAACTGATGGAAGTGGTAATATATCACACACTGCTATACGTTTAATATCTTTTGGAAGTGTTACTTCATTATCAGCTTGGTCAGTTATAGTTATTGTATCACTACTTTCTGAAGATGCTGAGCTTGAAGATGCACTTGCTTTTGATGAAGTAGAACTAGTTGAAGATGATGAACACCCTCCAAATACAGGCACCATTGTTGCTATTAATAGTGCACATATTATTTTTTTGATTTTTTTCATTTGTAAATTCCCCTTTCCTATAAAGATTTATTAATTAAATTTGGTATTTCATCTCTATAAATTCGCCCTGAAAACCCCTCATGTGGCAAAGATATAAAGTTGGAATCAAGTGGACAAATTGGTCTATATAGAGGATCTGCTATTATAATTTTTGAATTTTTTAATTCTTTTTCTATATCATCCTCATATATTTTTAATTTATCTCCTTCTAAAAGAAGGTTTTTGTCTGTTTCTAATGTCGAAATCACATTTACAGTTTTATTTTTTTCTGTCGAAATTGCATATGCTAGAGATTCTGACATTATACTTTCCCCTACAATTGTAATTTGTGGATTTTTGTCTATTTTTCTATTTATATAAGATATCTTGTTTTCTTTTGTAATAATTGTTTCTTTTAAATCTGCTACTATCTTTTTAGCAAATTCTTTTCCAAATGGTGTTCCAACTATATATGGAATATTAAACTTTTCATACATATATTTTGCAGCTCCCATGCCAGAATAAGAAATAACTAAGTTTACATCTGCATTTCCTGCATTTTTTATATCTTCTAAAGTGCTACCCATAGCCCATGTGCTTATTACATCAAAATCATTTTCTTTTAATAAATCTACAGTAGATTTAATACTATTATTTATAGAGAAGTCTAGTGGAGTAGCCCCCAATATATTCACTCTGCTCTTCTCTGCCCTACTCTCCTTATCATTTCTCTTTAGAAACCTTTTGGATAATGCTTCAAAAGCCTTATATGCACCACTTACATAAGAGTTCATGCCAGTCGTATTAAATCCAAATGTAGGTATTTTCGTTTCATTTTCAACTATGTTTGCAATAGCTTTAAAATCAGTACCTATCATTGTAGGAATCGGTGTACCTGCTAGTGCTATAAATTTAGGATTTAATTCCTTTGCAGTATATATTATATCGTCTATAAACTTTTGATCATCACCCATTATAGCCTCCATCTCAGATATTCCCGAAATGTATACCATGCTGTCGAAATCATACCATCTAGGTTCATCGTGTGTGTTATATGTCGAATTACATCCTGATGCATCATGCATTACACAAAGTCCACCGAGTTCATATAATGCTGAACATACTCCAAATGTATCAGCTGAATAAATCGATATTCTACTTGCGATTTGTTTCATAATTTTCACACCCCAATCCCTTAAATTGTATTAATTTCTTCATGTCCTTTTCGTTTAAAAATGCATCTACCATAAGATTAGATAGTTTTTCTATTGAGCTAAATCCATACATTCCTCCACCTTCAACTATATTTACAAAGTTATTTGAACCTGTAAAATAAGCTGCTTTTTGCCCTAAAGCCAAGATTTTTTTATCTGTATGTCTTTTTACAAAACGCATCTTTACATGCACAGTTGCATAAATTTTTATATTTGGATAATTTTCTTTAATATATTTAAAATCTTCTTCTTCCTCATTTATAAAGCTATCTGCATATATAGAAACTACATTAAAATTATATTTTAAAAGTAGTTTAGCAAAGCTAAGCGGTCTAATTGTAAAAGTGTAGTCTATAGAAATAGGCGTGTCTTTTATAATTTCTTTTGCATTTTTTAAAGCTTTTTCTGCATTAGTTTCATTTTCTTTAAAATCTATTTTATCTATATTTAAAGCTTCACAAAGCTTATCTAGATTTTTTTTAATTTCATCAAAATCATAACTTAGTGAAAGATAAAGATATCTTTGGTTTAGCTTGTCTTTTAAATACCTTCCCGCTTCTAATGCTGCTGGATTATATATTATATTTAAAAATGCTCTGCCCATATCTTTATATTCTCTATAGTCTTTTGTTCTTGGAACTTCTCTAAGTGTAAATTTGTTTTCTTTTATAATTTTTACAAGTTCGCTGTCGTCGTCTGTTTTGTAGTTATTTCCGATTATATTTACACTGTTATAATCTGTATCGCATTTATCTATAAGACTGTAGAGTTGTCTTCTCATAATTTGATCTGGTGCAAGTCCGCTTTTTCTCATAATCGGATTCATATAACAATCTGTAAATTCTATGTCTGGGTATTTTTCTCTAAGTTTTTTATATACTAATTTTAAATCGCATCCTATAAAGTGGTGTATACAGCTAGTATATAAAAGTATTGCTTTTGGAGTATATGAAAGCTTTGAAAGTATTTCTCCAATTGATTGTATTATCAAATCTTCCGTATCGCCTTCTAAAATATTATTTTCTCTTACTATTATATTTGAAAACCTGTCTATTGCATTCATCTCAGCAGCAGTTAAAACTACTCCACGAAGACAACTCTGCGCACATACAAATACTTCATGTGCCTCTGGTATTAACATCCCTGTATGAGCTATATTCCAAGGTCCTCTAGCAGAACATGAAAACTCAAGTCTAGATTCAAATGGCGATGGAAACTTTGCATCTTTTGCCAAAACACAAATATCATTTTCATCTTTTAAAACTTGTCTTTCTACACGCTTCAACATTTAGCTTCCTCCTTTGTGTCAGGGTTACTTGGTTGTTCATCATCTGCATCTTTATTATATTCTCTTAATTTTTTGTCTTTTGATATTTTATATCCAAATGATTTTAATAGATTATCTGCTAGAATTTCGTATTCTTTTGCCATGTTGCTTTCTGGAAATGATTCTAATACTGTCTTTTTATTTTCTTCTGCTACTACTACAATTTCATCTCTATCTAATGTGCCTATTAATTTTGAATTTATATTTTTTATAAATTCATTTACCTTTTCTTCTTCATTTTTTATATTTCTTTTATTTAAGATAACTCCGCCTAAAGTTGCATATCCTCTGTTTTTAAAATTATCTATAGCTGTAGCTATATTTAAAGCGGCATGAAGTGACATATACTCGCCTGATGTTATTATAAATATTTTGTCGGCATATCCACATCTCATAGGCATTGAAAAACCTCCACAGACTACATCTCCAAGCACATCATAAAAAACTATATCTGGTTTATAAGCTTCATATGCACCCTTTTGCTCTAATTTTTCAAGAGCTGTTATTATGCCCCTACCTGCGCAACCCATTCCCGGAGTGGGCCCTCCCGCTTCGACACACAATATTCCATTATACCCCTCAACTACCATTTCATTTAATTCAAAATCGTCCTTTTTTTTGCGAACTAAATCTAAAACAGTATTTATTTCACTGCCATTATGTAGATTTGTTGTGGAATCGGCCTTTGGGTCACACCCTATCTGCATAACTTTTAATCCCTTTTTAGATAAAGCTACTGATAGGTTTGAAATTGTAGTAGATTTACCTATTCCCCCTTTTCCATAAACCGCTATCTTTATCATACTTAACTCCCCCTTAAATCTATTTATATATTATTTCGAGATTTTTATTTTTTAAATTCAACTTGAGAATATATAGCCTTTACACTTACCCCTTGTAAAAAATTAAGTTGTGATACTAATGTCTGTATAACATATTCTGGAGCATCTAAAGTCACGTTTATAATCGATATTCCTCTATCTTCATAAGGCATCCCCATTCTGCCTATTATGTATTTTTTATTTTTGCTAAGTAATTTATTTATCTTTTCAGAAACATCAGAGTGATCAGTTATTATAGATACTACTGCAACTTTTCTCTCTGTAGAAATTTCATCTCTATCAAGAAGTATGTCTATATCGCTATTTTTTGTTATTTTAAGCGGTATAACATCTTTTAATATATTGTTTGGAGTTTCTATTTCACCTATTACTGCCTTTACTCCAAATGCTCTTTCTATGTTTTTTTCTGTTATAACTTCTCTCGTCTCTCCAAACAAATACTTGCCACTTTTGCTTAGTAAAAATGACTTATTCGCCCTTTGTAGAGCATGTGTTGGATAGTGAGTATTAAAAATACAACTTATGCCTTGATTAGATAATTTAGTCATTGTATCTAATATGAGAAGTTGATTTTTAAAGTCGAGATTTGACTCTGGCTCGTCTAAAATAAGTATCTTTGGTTCTGATACTAATGCTCTTGCAATCAACACCATTTGGAGCTCTCCACCACTTATTTGTGAACATTTTTTATGAGCAAATTTAGTTAAATTCATCTCATCCATGACCTTATGCACAATTTCTAAGTCTTGTTCTTTTGGAAGTGACAACATACTAAAATGACTGCTTCTTCCAAGCAGAACCATCTCCTCAACAGTATAGGCTGCTACTGTAGATTTTGCTTGTGGAACATATGCAATATCTTTCCAAAGCTTTTTGTGAGGTATATCTCTTATATTTTCTCCATCTAATGTCGATTTTCCACTATTCCATTTTAAAAATCCCATTATACATCTGAGTAAAGTCGTCTTTCCAGCCCCATTAGGTCCAAGTATTGCAACTAAGTCCCCAGGCTCTACTGAAAAGTTTATATTTTCTAATAGATTATCTTTAGAATGTTTATATGAAAAACATCCATTTTCAACTGAAAGTATCATAGTTGCCAACCTCCGCTTCTTCTCATAAGAGTTATAAAAAATGGTGCTCCCACTATTGCTGTAAGTATCGAAATTGGAATTTCAGTTGCAACTAGACTTCTAGCAATTGTATCGACTATAACCATAAATACTGCACCTATACTTATTGATGCTGGCACTAAAGAAAGATGGTTATTTCCAAATTTCATCCTACACATATGAGGTATTATTAGACCTACCCAACCAACTTGGCCGCACATAGACACACAAGAACCTGTAACTAAAGTTGCCGCTATTATAGTTATTGTTCTAAGTAATTTTATATTAGTTCCTGATGATTTCGCCTCATCTTCTGATAGCATCAATATATTTAATCTCCAGCGAAGTAGATAAAGTACGAAAATTCCGACTATTATAAATGGAGCCCCTAAAAGTAAAGTCTTATAACTAGCTGATGCCAAACTCCCCATAAGCCAATAAGTTATAGCTGGAAGTTGTGATTCAGAATCTGCAACAAATTTTACAAAAGATACAAGTGCAGAAAACAACGATCCAATCATTATCCCAGCAAGCACAATTGTATTCATATTGTGCCCTCTACCAGTCCCTGATATATAAGTAAGCCCGACTGCAATTATTCCAAATACAAGTGCACAAAATTGTATTCCTAAAAGACCAAAGCCATGTAATATACCAAGTGCTGCTCCAAAGCTCGTCCCTGATGCAACGCCTAGTGTATCAGGTGTCGCTAGTGGATTTGAAAACAAACTTTGAAATGCACATCCTGCAACAGAAAGCCCAGCTCCAACAAGAAGTGCAAGTATTATCCTAGGAAATCTAATCGTCCAAAGTACTATTTCGTTTTGAGGATTTACACTGTATTCATATCCGAATTTTTCAAAGGCTGACTTTAAGACTTCCATAGGGGATATAACCATTCTACCTATTCCCATTGCCAAAACTACTATTACAATTGGAAGTATTATTAAAATCATTCTCTGAAACCATGATAAACTCCCTACAACCTTAAACTTATTTTTCATATATAATCCCCCTAAAAATCTATAGAAAATACTTCTTTATATAATTTATCTATAAAATATAAATATAATTTCTTTACAATTAAAAATAGCTATGCCAGTGGCATAGCTAAGTAATTTGCATCTACAAAATATCGCCTTCCACCTTAATTTTAAATTTTGGTGTCAGAAATAAAATAATTAAAATGATAATTATTCTTCATTATAAGGTAGATTTTTATCATCTTTTAAATCAGTTATAATTATCTATTATTTTATTATTCCTATTTTCAATTATCAATTTTTATAAAGATCCAAACAATATTTTCCATATTTATACAAAAAGTATAGCACATGAATTTTGAAATGTAAACTTATGCAAAAAAATTGAATTTTAAACAAAAAAAATTATAAGAAATAATTCTTATAATTTTTTACGTTCTATATATATGTTATGTATTAAAAATACGATTATTCAGTCTCAGTGTCATCAAGTAAATTATTTTCAGATAAATATGATAAAAATGATAGTCCTAACATTATAACTACTAATAAAGCTGTTATTAAAATAATTGCCATCTTTTGCGCCCCTCCTTTTATATAATGATATAATCAGTTTTTGAACTAAATATGAATTAATTTAATTTGTATAATTTTATACAAATATATATTTTAATTAATATGTTCAAATAAATCTTGATTTTATTTCCCTAAATTCCTGCAAACCTTTTCTATATTCATATTATAATATTTTGTTTATTTTTACAAGTAAACTTTTTGTTAATATTTCCTTTCATTTTTCTTAATATTTTTGTTGAAATTTTATATTTTTTATTTATTTTAGTTTTCTCTTTAAGTTAAATTTTATATATATTTTTAATATGGAAATTTTATATTTATCATATTTTTTTTAGTTTAATTTGAAGATTTTCTATTTTTCTACAAGGATTGCTTATTAATTTATGTGAATATTTCCAATTTTTTCTTGACTTTACTTAGTTAATATTTTAAAATCTTATACATAATAAATATTAAAAATGCAATGATTAGGAAAGTAAATTTAGTGCGGTTATCAGAGAGGGAAATTCATAGGCTGAAAGATTTCCTTAACTTGAGAAATTGAAGACTACCTATGAGCTTCTATCCGAAGTTATCTTTATAGATTTTAGTAAGATTTGACGTTTAGCTTACGTTACAAGTTCAAGTGGATTTATATTAAATCAATTTGGGTGGAACCGCGGGAATTATACTCTCGTCCCTATTTTTAGGGACGGGAGTTTTTTAATAAGCATAAAGAAATCTTTATTCTAAATACCTTTCATAAGGTAGATTTCTTTGAAACACATGTACGGAAATTATAATTATCCACAATTTTAAAGGAATATAATTTCCTATGTGTTATAAAAAAATTATATTTATTGTCTATAATAAGAAAATCTAGATTATATATTAAAATATAGATTTTCTTATTATAAAGAAATACACAGGGGGTAAAATAATGTATTTTTTAAGTACAAGGGGTAATAACGAAAAAATAACAGCATCTCAGGCGATAATAAAAGGGTTATCAAGCGACAAAGGACTTTATGTACCTTCTAGCTTTAAAGATCTAAGTAGTGAATTAAAAAAACTAGTAGATTTAGATTATAAAGAACTTGCTTATGTTATTTTAAAAGAATTTTTAACTGATTATTCTGAAAAAGAGTTGAGATACTGTATCGAAAGCGCTTATGACGAAAAATTTGATACAGAAAAAATAGCACCAATAAGTAAAGTAGGAGAAAACTACGTATTAGAATTATATCACGGGCCTACATGTGCATTTAAAGATATGGCACTTACTATAATGCCTTATCTTTTAAAAACTGCAATTAAAAAAAATAACTTACAAGAAGAAGTAGTTATTCTTACTGCAACTTCTGGAGATACTGGAAAAGCTGCTCTTGAAGGCTTTAGCGATGTAGATAAAATAAAAATCGTAGTATTTTTCCCAGAAAACGGAGTTAGCTCTATACAAAAACTTCAAATGAAAACTACAAAAGGAAAAAATACTTGTGTAGTCGGAATAAACGGAAACTTCGACGACGCACAAACTGGCGTAAAAAACATATTTTCAGATAAAGAGTTTAATAATGACTTAAGACAAAAGGGATATATATTATCATCAGCAAACTCAATAAATATAGGACGTCTAACTCCACAAGTTGTATACTACTTCTATTCATATTTACAACTTGTAAAAGAAAATGAAATAACTTTAGGAGAAAAGATAAACTTTGTAGTCCCAACAGGAAACTTTGGAAATATACTAGCTTGTTATTATGCAAAACAAATGGGTCTTCCTGTAAATAAATTTATCTGTGCATCAAACGACAACAACGTTCTTTATGATTTTTTCAAAACTGGTGTTTACGATAAAAACAGAGATCTTATATTAACAACTTCTCCATCTATGGATATACTTATCTCTAGTAATTTAGAGAGATTATTATTTGAAATATCAGATAGAGATTCTAAAAAAGTAAATAAATTAATAAACGATTTAAATACTAAAGGAGTTTATAAAATAGATGAGAATATGAAAGCAAACTTATCTTCTTTCTATGGAGAATACGCTTTAGAAGATACTGTAGATAAAACTATAAAAGATGTCTTTGATAAATATAAATATTTAATAGATACACACACTGCTGTTGCGTATTCTTGTTATGAAAAATACATAAAAGAAACAAATGACTCTTCAAAAACTGTAATAGTAAGTACAGCAAGTCCTTATAAATTCAGTAAAGACGTGCTTAGTTCACTATATGATGTAGATAGTAATTTAGATGATTTTGATATAATAAATAAATTATCAGATTTGAGCCACACTCAAATACCTGGACCGATAAAAGAGCTAAAAAGCTTAGAAATAAAACACAATACTACTTGTGAAAAAGATGAGCTTAAATCTGAGATATTAAAATTTTTAGGGAAATAGGTGATTATATGTTAGAAGTTTATGTACCAGCTACAAGCGCAAACATAGGTCCAGGATACGACTGCCTTGGACTATGTTTAGATTTATTTAACAAATTTACTTTTGAAGAATTAGAAAGTGGACTATTCTTTGAAGGATGTGAAGAAGAGTTTGCAAACGAAGACAACTTAGTTTATAAAACTATGCTTTTCTTTTACGACAAAGTCAAACCTAAAAAAATACCAAAAGGTATAAAAATAACATTTGAAAATAATATTCCAATATGTAGAGGTCTTGGAAGCAGCTCAACTTGTATAGTTGCAGGTCTTATGGCTGCAAATGTCCTATCAGAAGCTAATTTAGGCAAAGATGAAATACTTAAATTAGCTATAGAGCTTGAAGGTCATCCAGATAACGTCGCTCCTGCTATATATGGAAATATGATAATAGCATTTATGGAAGATAATAATTTATATCATGAATCAATAGAAGTTCCAAAAGGAATAAGATTTTTGGCTATGGTTCCTGATTTTGAGCTTTCAACAGAAAAAGCAAGAGCTGTACTTCCAAAACAAATACCACATAAAGACGGTGTATTTAATGTATCTAGATGTGCACTTTTAATCGCTGCATTTACTAAAAACAACTTAGACTTAGTCAAAGTTGCATGCAAAGATAAATTCCATCAAGATTATAGAAGCCATTTAATAAATAATTACGACGATATCGTTAAATATGCAAATAAATTAGATTCACTTGGTACATTTTTAAGTGGCGCTGGACCAACTATTATGACTATAGCTAAAGATAGCGACGATAAAATACTAGATCAAATGAATTCTTATTTATCTACTTTAAAAGATAAATGGCAAATACTAGACTTACACTGCGACCCTAATGGAGCTTATTGTAGAGAAGTTTAATTTAGAAATTTTAAAATTTATAATTTTGCATTATAATATAAATATATATACTCATCATATATATAATTATATTATTTATAAAATGTGTTTAATAAAAGCTTTCCTATTTTGGAAGGCTTTTATTTAGGAAATTTTGAGGAGGATTTATGGAAGAAATACTAAACACTGACCAAAACAAAAACTTTTTTCAAAAGAATATAAACATAGTTATATGTTGTATCTTTTGTACTGCTTTATGGGGAAGTGCCTTTCCCTGTGTAAAACTTGGATACGAATTATTTAATATTTCTGTAGACGATATTTTTTCAAAAATATTATTTGCAGGTTGGAGATTTTTCTTAGCGGGAATAATAGTTTTATTAATAACAGCTTGTATTCAAAAGAAATTTCCAAAATTAAAAAAAGAAGCTATAAAATCAGTTGTTATTTTAGGCTTTATCCAAACTACATTAGAATATATATTCTTTTATATAGGGCTTTCGTATGCGTCTGGATTTAAAGGAGCTATACTAAACCCTACATCTACTTTTATGATGGTTATATTAGCCCACTTTTTCTACAAAGACGACAAACTTACTTTTAGAAAAACCCTTGGTTGTATTGTAGGATTTTTAGGAATTATAATAGTTAATCTAAGTGGAGATGTAAATAGCCAAAGTAGCTTTTTAGGTGAAGGTTGCTTAATTATTTCGGCGCTTGCCTTTGCAATAGGCTCAATAATAAGCAAAGAAGCTACCAAAATAGAATCTAATCCTATGATAGTTACTGGTTATCAACTTCTTATAGGAGGATTTATACTTATAGTATTTGGACTTATTGGAGGCGGAAAACTTCAGGTCACATCTACTTCTGCTTTTATGTTATTTTTATATCTTGCGCTTTTATCATCAATAGCATTTAGCCTTTGGACTACACTTTTTAAATATAACCCTGTAAGTAAAGTGTCTATTTTTAATTTTTTAACACCGATTTTTGGGACTATACTATCTGCACTTATTTTATCAGAAGATGTCTTTAATCTTAAAAATATATCTGCACTTATCTTAGTTTGCTTTGGAATTTATATTGTAAATAAGCCAAAGACAAAAAATACTTAAAGTAATTACTTTAAAATTATAATTTTATACATTATAAGGAAGGCTTTATATCAAAATTAACTTGATTTATTTTCTTAAACAGGTTATCCTATTTTAAGGTAGAAAAATATCAAAATTAGATTTATAGGAGAGTGATGAAAATGGACGCTAGTCCCTTGAGTATATTGTCAATTAATTTTTCACTTGTCTACCTATAAATGACTACTTATTTTGTTATAAATTTTAGTCATTTATAGATATATAAGTGCACTAAATATATAACTGAATAAGGAAGTGTTATCGTGATAAGATATTATAAAACTATTGAAGGCAAACTGGAAAAGCTAAATTCATACGAAGACGGATGTTGGGTGAATTTAGTCGAACCTACTAATGAAGAAATAAGCGAATTATCTAATATTTTAGATTTAGATATAGATAGTATTAATGCGGCCCTTGACGAAGAAGAACGTTCAAGAATCGAAGTTGAGGACAATCATACATTAATTCTTATTGATATACCTATAGATGAAAGTGACTCTTCTTCAGCTCACTATTCTACAATTCCCTTAGGTATTATTTTAATGGATGAATGTATTTTGACAGTATGTACTGCTCAAAGTAGACTTTTAAATGACTTTATAGTTGGACATATTAAGGAGTTTTTCACATTTAAAAAGACACGATTTATTCTTCAAATTTTATATAAAAATGCGACATATTATTTATTATATCTAAGAAGAATAAACAAGTTAACTATAGAAATAGAACGTGAAATCCATAATTCTATGAAGAATAAAGAACTTCTACAACTTCTAGAATTAGAAAAATCTTTAATTTACTTTTCAACATCGCTAAAGTCTATCGAATTAGTTCTTCAAAAACTGCTTAGAACTTCAGCTATTAAAAAATATCCAGAAGATGAAGATCTACTTGAAGATGTAATAATCGAAAACAAACAGGCAGTTGAAATGGCTACTATATATGGAGATATCTTAAGTAGAATCATGGATGCATTTAGCGCAATTATAAACAATAACCAAAATAACGTAATGCAGTTTTTAACAGTCGTTACATTTATTTTTTCTATTCCAACAATCGTATCTGGATTCTTTGGAATGAATGTTGCAAATCTTCCGTTTGAAACCGACCCTTATGGATTTTGGATTATACTTTTAATTACGACTGTAATATGCTTAATTCTTACGATATTATTATCAAAAAATAAATTACTGTAATTATATATATTAAAAGGAGCGAAAACGCTCCTTTTTTACTATTTATATCCTAGTCTATTTTCGACTAGCATCTTGTCTATTCTCTTTTCATATTTATTGCTCAAATCTTCTTGTATATCTAATATATAATTTGGAATATATTCCTCTTCTTCAATTTTAGTCTCTATAAATTCGACGAATTTAGGAACTAAGAAGCTATCTGTGTTTAATTTAAACTCTGGTATACTGTCGTATATATCCTTGCTGTTAAACAAACCTTCATCTGCTAATTCTTTATACATAGTTCTGCCTTTTTTAAGATAAAGACCAGCTAACATATATTCAGAGTCCCTATTTCCAAGTTCTACACCTTGCTTGAAGTATTTTTTAGCCACTTCATCATCTTCTAATTTAAGACTTATCTGACCTAAGTTAAATATAGATTCTACTAGACCTTGATTTTTTGATCTTTCATACCAATACTTAGCATTTGTATGGTCGTTATAATAATTTTCGTATATTAATCCAACCATATGCTCTGCATATGCATTTTTTTCATTTGCACATACATCTAGCATCTTTTTAGATTCTTCTAAGTTACCTTCTTCGTAATATATTCTTCCAAGATGTAATTTGGCATTTAGATGATTTTCATCAGTAGCCATTAGATAGTATTTTTTAGCTTCTTCTAAATTATTTAAATCTTCGTATATAAGACCTACTTTATAACTAGATTCTTTGTCGTTATTGTTTGCTGCTTTTTTATACCATAAAATAGCCTCGTCTAGATTTTCAGCTTCTACATATATATCAGCTAATTTCTTTTGACAAGTTACAAAATTTGAATTTCTCAAATAATATGATATAGCCTGTTGATAATCTTTTGTCTGATAATATAAGTCTCCCAAGTTCTCTACAGCTACTTTACAACCATCCATTATTGCTTCTTCATAGTATTTTATAGCTTTTTCATAATTTTTTTCTTCAAAATAAAGTCCAGCAAAATTATTTTTAGCTTCTACTAATGAATCATTAGACGCTAAATCATAATACAATTTTGCACTTTCAATTGTGTTTTTTCTATTATATAAATTCCCCAGTCTCAACTTAGCCATACTGTGATTAGAGTCTATCGCTTCTTTATAGTAATCTATAGCATCTTCATATAGATCTTTTTCATCATATAAATACGCCAGTCTATACTGTGACTCAACATGGCCTTTGTCTGCACTTTTTTTATAATATCTTATTGCGTCGTCGATGTTTCCGTTAGCTTCCATATATAAACCTAAATTGTAACATCCTTTTTCATATCCACTTTTATAAAGCTGTTTATATAAGCTAACTGCTTCTTTTTCCATGTTCTTTTGCATATATAAGATAGCTAAATTGTATTTACATTCGTTATTACCTAATATATGACCTTTTTTATAAAATTCTATAGCATCTTCTTCTCTTTCTAGTGCCATATATAAATTCCCTATATTAAAACACGCCACTCCATCATTTCCATGTGCAGCAGTTTTTAACCACTTTTCTGCATTATGAAAATCTCTAAGTTTAAAGTGGACAATTCCTAAATTGTTTTGGCATCTTAAATCTCCATTTAAAGCCTGTTTTTCATACCAATAAAGTGCATACTCATATCCCTCAATATTGTAGTACATATTTCCCAAATCAAAAGCAGAGTCTTCTTTTCCGTTTTTATATGATAAAGAAAACCACTTTTCAGCTTCAACATATTGTTTTCTTTCTAAATAAAGCTCCCCTAATCTATATTGTGCTTTTACGTGATTTTGATTTCCAGCGATTATGTAAGATTGTATAGCTTGATCTTTTTTCCCTATCTTCTCAAACATATTAGCTTTGCTATAAGCTATGACTGCTTCTGTAGGTACTTCTTTACCCTTTTTCTTCATTGAAAATTTATTCATTTTCACTTCATTCTCCTATTTTACTTCTATTTTATAATTATAATAACACACTCATACTATAAAATATTATATACTAAAATATATTTTATTTATTTCCAAAACCCAAAATTTAATAAAAATGTAATTATTTCAATATAAATAGTAATATAAAAGCAATAAATCTACTACTTTTCCATAGCTTTGAGTTCCTTCTTTTACTCTATTTGACTTTAGATAGACATTGTTCATATTCTCTGATACTTTGTTCACTTTACCTTCGTATTTTTCCCAAAATGATGAATAACTTATTAAGTCGTATCTAACATCTTTATCTATTTTTTCTGTCATAGATTTAAATTTATCGTAATCTACTTTGCTAAGTGCAGAAGCGGTGTATTTTAACGCCATAAAATATCCCGAATAATTTACATATGGCTCTTCGTTATTTATACAAGCTATATAAGCTAAAAAATTGGCTTCACTTTCATTTGCATACCCTCTTTGGTGTGCCATTTCATGTAATATAGTAAATGGCATACTAGTTAATGGCTGATTTATATTTATATTAGCTTCACCTGTAAATGGTGAATAAATACCCGTTATACTAGTATATGAAAGTAAGTTTGAATTTAATATTATCTTAGCTTTTGAGTAATTTCCTTGCTTATTTAGATTTAAAAGCTCTACATTATCATATGCACTTTGTAAAGTAGAAATCATATTTTTAATACTTTTAATATCTTTATTTAATTCATTATTAGAATTATTCACTATTTTTTTACTTTCATTACATTTTTCAATCAAATAACTGTATAATTCTTCTAAATCATTTTTGTCAAATGCAATATTAGATATATCCTTTTTATTTACACTAGATTTATATTCTGTTTTTATACTTTCTTCTAATCCTACTCTATTGTAATTAATTCCCCATAATACTATAAATAAAAAATACATAAAACATATAAACGCCAAATAATTTAAAAGTATATTTTTCAAACTATTAAAAAACGATTTTTTATCTTTAAATAGCTTAACTGCCAAATAAATTATAGAAATTAATATCGAAAGTACAAAAATATATATAAGTATCTCAAAATACGAAAAATCAAATGTAGAATTTATCTTGCTCAAAAATTTCACTATATATATGTCTAGTTTTTTAGAATAGTAATTTTCTACTAAATAGCTGTACTTTGACGATATATACTTTATAAAAAGCGATATAATAAAGAGTATATACGCGCTTATCCTAAATTTCTTCATTTTTCCCTCCATTTTTAACTTTTAAAATAATAATAGCACGAAACTTTTAATTTATTCTATAGATAAGTTAAAAACTTCGTGTTATTATAAGGTATAATAAAATTTGTATATATTAAAATACTATAAATATATACTAATAATTATAATAAAATACAGTAGGTGAATATATGAACAACATAAAAATAAAACTGACAAGAGACAAGTATAACTTTAGATTTAAACAATACGAAGGGATGTATTTTCACTGTGAAATAAAAGACGACAATACAGTTAGATATAAAATAACTAAAGATGAAGCCGGCAGTGAATTAAAAGAATTTGGAAATACACATATAAAAGATAATATGATATTTATTCCTCAAATAGATGCTTATATTGATTTAAGATAAGTTTAAAAGGTGTAGCTTTACAGAAATTATATTTCTATAAAACTACACCTTTTTAAATTATATATCGATACTTTCAACTGTAACAAGACCTTTATTTTATAAGTTGAATAAAGAATAGTACAACCACCATTACTAGTGCTACTTTAAATACTACTCCTGATACAAACTTCAATAATTTTATCGCTATTCCCGCTACTACAATTAAAAGCGCTATTCTAAATAGTAAATCTATAGTCATATCTTTCCCTCCATACAAATAAGTCTTTATACATTATATTAACATAACTCTTAAAAGTATAATACAGAAAATTTATGTACTTAGATTTAAATAAAATTAACAAATTCCTAAATTTTTATTACAATTTATGAGTTTTTATTTTATTTAATTATAATGAAGCTTTTTGTTTTGCCCATTTGCTCACTATTTCTTCAGATTTTGAGGCTTCAGATCCTCTTATAGATAAGCCATCTAATACTTTAGCTCCTTTACAAATTCTTCTAAGGTCTGCTTCACTACTTCCCATTCCACTTCCTTCATTTGTGCAAAAAGGAATTATAGTTTTGGATTCTAAATCGTAATTTTCTAAGAAACTAAATAAAACCATAGGCATAGTTCCACACCAACTTGGATAACCTACAAATATTGTGTCGTACTTATCTAAATTATCTAGATACTCTTTTAACTTTGGTCTTGCATTTTCTTTCATTTCTTTTACAGACTCTTTGACACATTCTTTATAGTTATTTGGGTATGGTATAGCTCTGTCTATTTCGAATATATCTCCTCCAACATTTTTTTGAATCATTTCTGCTATTATTTCTGTGTTTCCCTTTGATATACTTTTTATTTTTCCATCAAAATAGTTTTCACCTTTTTTAGAGTAGTATACTGTTAAAATATTTGCCATATTAACATCTCCTATAAATTTTAATTATAAACTATACTGTATACATTTAGTATATATAGTAAATGTATACCTTTTTTTATTATTTTGCAACTTCTTTTATTATATTAAGTGCATTTAATGTTCTAGGATATCCTATAAACGGCATACATTGTGATACTACTTTTATTAAGAAGTCTTTATCATTTCCTATGTTTAGATTTCCTTGGATATGAGATTTAAGTTGCATTTCGCATCCTCCTTGAGCTAGAAGAAAGCACATAGTTATCATCTCTCTTTGTTTTAAGTTAAGTCCATTTCTTGTATAGTAATCCCCAAAACAATTACCTGCTAGCCATTTATTTATATGGCGAGTATCTTCATCTCCAATATTTTGGAAGTTTCTCATATTTTCCCCGAATATAGCTACTTGAGCTTCATTTCCTTTTTCTACTCTATTTTCCCTATTTGTTGTAGCTTGTCCTTCTAATGGTAATTTTATACCTTTTTTAGTTAAAAATTCATTTACTGCATCTAAAAATGGGTGCACTCTACCGATTCCTAAATACGCAACCGACTGATATACAATTTCTTTTATCTCTACAGGACTAACCTCAAAATTATAAGCTGCTGGAAGCATCATCTTAAACTCATCAATTCCCCCACATCCTAGAAGTGTAGCTAATATAGCCATAAACTTAGTATGGTCGTCTAAGTCATTTTGATTTGTAACCTCATCAAAAGTAAAATTATCAAATAACTCTAAAAATTCTGGGTCTGTATCATATAGTTTTGATTTATACCCTGGAAACATTTTATCATTATACTCCTTTGCAAAATCTGATATTGCCATAATTATACTTACTTAATATTTTATACCTAATTTAAATCATTATTCCATTTATGGGAATTGAACTCATCCAATTTTTTCAAGAAACAAATTCTAATTCATCGTGCTATAATAGCATTTATGCTCTGAATTAATTCTAATTATTTTACAAGAAATTTTTATTACAAGGATCCATAATATCAATTTTTAATGTAAAATAAATCACTTATTTACAGTGTAGCACTTAGAGTTAACTTCATGTCAACAAAAGATTTTAAAAGTTTAATTTAAAGTAATATTATTTTATAAATTAGGAAAAATAAAAAAAAAGAAATTTAAAAGGAGAAAGTCATGTCAAATACAGAAAACAATTTTAAAAGTTATCTTTTATCAAAATGTACTATCGGATATGGTATTATAAATGGTTTAATAAATGCAGGAATATTCTATCTTATGGAGAAATCTCATCCAGACGCTATGTTTGGTAGTGCTGATATAATAAAAGACCTTACATTTACTACATTCTTATTAGGATTCCTTTTAGCACTTATAGTTATGCCTTTAACTGCTAAAGATTTAGAAAAAGGTAAATTTAGCTCACAAGAAGGTGTACACAAATTTGAAAAATATCTTCCAAATCACTTATTTGTGTTCTCTATAATAATAGGACTTGTTACTTGTGCTTTAACAATAATATTATCATCAATAATAGTATTCTTATTTAACATAGCTCCACTTACAGTTATGCAAATGATGATATTCAAAGGAACTATATGTGCTATATGCGGTGGTATAGCAGGATACCTATGCATAATAAAAGTTGCATATAGAAAATAATTAAATTGATTATAACCAATTTATAATAAATAAACCCTATACACAAGACACTAGAAAAAGTGCCTATATGTATAGGGTTTATTTATAATTATTTCTTTCTCTGAAAGAAACTCTGTATGATGTTTATTCCTTTTTAATTCAGAAATCAACTTTTAATATGTCTTTGTAACCTTTTTAGCGTCCTTGATAACGCTCTACTTTATAAATTACTTAGGATGCCCTCTTTAACATAAAACGTTTTCATGTAATTTAAACAAGCTTTTCAAAAATTTGTTTTTCTTCAACTTGTAATTTTTTTATTCTTGTATTTATCTCTTTATTATATGATTCTACCCATTCACTACTTAAAAGGTTGTTTTCTAAATAATAAGGATATCTTCTTTTCATGCATATTATCTCATTTTGTAGTAAAAATATATCGTTTTTTAAGTCAGCTATGTTTAAATCTTTTCTCTTACTGACTTTTAAGTTTTTAAGCAACATAAGAGTTGTATCATCGTAATTTAGATAAGCATTTTTAGCTCTCTCCCATAAATTATTGCTTTTTAGACTGTATATCGATGGATGCATAATAGATATCACATCTAAAAATAATGAATCTAGCAAGTCTTTTTTACCTTTATTTTTTTCTCTAAGACTCAGTACTTCTTTTGATTTTTCACATTTTACCTCTAATTCACAAATTTGTTTAGATAAAATTCCAGTTTGTCTATCTATTTCTTGTTGTATATTTTTTATTTCTTTTTCCCTTTTTAAACCAAAGTAATTTTCATAAA
>ERZ857750.2135-NODE-2135-length-19783-cov-4.083029_pt1 | contig 19783 bp, 18 predicted proteins | sample MGYA00519915_ERZ857750 | MGnify/ENA primary metagenome ERZ857750 (study PRJEB31778, sample SAMEA3449358) | human gut metagenome | biome: human gut; feature: human-associated habitat; material: faeces | place: United Kingdom | collected 2010/2012 ... | reverse complement strand
CTCAGCCTACCCACATGTTGTGGGAAAGGTCTTCGGAGTCGTCTTGTGGCGGCTCTAGTTTCAGCTGACCCGCCTAGTCTGCGGGAACAGTCTCCTGAGTCGCTGCGGCGGCTCTTGCATTTTGGATGCTTGGCAGAGTGGCTGATTGCACCACCTCGCTAAGGTGGCAATCCCGTGAGGGGTTCGGGGGTTCGACTCCCTCAGCATCCGCGCGCCGTGGCTGGCGGTAAAAAGCCATTGTGATGATGCCATTGGTTCCTTATGGCTCTCTGGGGGTTGAACGAGCGTCCCATGCTCCTGTTGTGGGTGGAGTGTGGGACGCTTGTTCTTTTGCTTTGGTGGCGGAATGGTAGACGCGGCGCACTCAAAATGCGCTACCTGTAGGGTGTGAGGGTTCGACTCCCTCCCGGAGCACTTGGGTTGGTTGATCTGAGAACTTTTCCTGCTGGGATGTTTCCCCTTTGGCGTGTTTTCCTGCTCAGCGCCGGCCAACCCTGTTTTTGTGGAGGCATTGTGGCGTGGTCTAGTTCCCATCGTAAGAAGCGGTTCAATCCTGATTGGGAGAGGACGCGCTTGGTTGTGTTGGAGCGTGATGGGCATTGCTGCCAGTGGCCTGTTCGTGACATGTGGGGTGATGTTCACCCGTGTGGCGCTCCCGCGAATGAGGTTGACCATAAGCGTCGTGATGGTGTCCGTGATGATGATTCGTTGGATAACCTGTGGGCTTTGTGTCATTGGCATCATCAGAGGAAGACGGAGAACGAGTCTGCTGAGGCGCGTCGTAGGAATGCTGAACGGCGCAAGGAGGAAGAATGGTATTCTCGTCCGGCGTTCAGACATGTGTGATTGCTGGGTGTGACGAGAAGGCCATCTCCCGTGGCATGTGTCGTACTCATTATGACCGGTGGCGTTATACGGGTTCGCCTGTGAAGCCTGTTCGTGCTCGCGTGTGCATCACGTGTGGACGCGTGTTCGAGCTTCGTTCGATGTCGAAGAAGTTTTGCAGTGATGCTTGTCGTAAACGGTTCAAGCGTAATAGTGAGCAGTCCAGGTATTCAGTTGATGATTCGCCTAATCCGATCATCAGTTCGGAGCGTCCGAAACGTGAGAAGCCTTCTGGAATGGTCGTTGACCAGTTTTCGGAGGCTGATGTGTGGGATGGCTGTGATGGTACGTGTTTCGCGTGCGGCAAGCCTGTTTCTAGTGATGCTATGAGTCCTATTGCCGCTACTCCGGCGTGGATTGTTCCACCGGAGGATGGTGGGGAGCCGTCGTTGGCTAATAGGGCGATTTTTCATTATGGGTGTATTCCGCGTCATGCGGAACGCTCTTCTGGTTTGACTGCCCGACATGGGCGGAAGGACGGCAAGAATGGCGGGAAACGGAAGAAGGTCAGCTAAGGGCAAGGGTAAGGATCTTCCTGCTGTCGGCGGTGGTTTCGATGAAGTGAAGCCGTTGGATGGGTTGAAACCCGATTGGGAATTTGAGGAATTGGAGCCTATCGGCCCTGATTTGCCTGATGCTACCGAGTTGAATCTTATCGACGGTAATTGGAGTCTGTTTGTTCGTAAGTATTACGAGAGTTTCCGTCGTAGTCCACAGGCTCGTCAACTGCGTACCCAATGGGAATGGTTGAACTTCATTTACAAGATGGCCGTGATGGATAAGAGCATCAAGAAGCGTTCGTATGACGGTTTGGCTCCTGAGATGCGTCAGAGCATGAACCAGTATGGTGACACGCCTGATGCGAAACGCAAGTTGAAGTTCGACGTTCCAGAAGCCGACGATAACGCGGCTGGCGTGAATGGTTTCCACTTGCGTAATGATATTGAGGATTACAAGCAGCGTAGGGCTGGTCTGATCTGATGCATGACGTTATCCCTATGCTGTCCGCTCAGGATAGGGAACGTTCCCTTGGCTGGCTGGCCGTATGGTGGATTGAGACGTTCACTGTGATTGGTCGTGGCGATGCCACTGGCCGTCGTATCCGTCATACTCCTGAGTATTTCCGTTTCATTGTTGACTGCTATGCGTTGGATAAGCATGGTCGTAGGCGTTTCGGACATGTGTTCCTATCCCGTCCGAAGGGTTGTAACAAGAGTGGTTTCGCCGCCGAATTGGCCTTGTTTGAGGCGTTTGGCCCTTGCCGGTTCGCTGGTTGGGCCAAGGGCGGTGAGACGTACACGTTTCTTGGTTGTACGTACACGTATCGGAAGGGCGAGCCTATGGGCCGTCCTATCCAATCCCCGCTGGTCACTTGTTTGGCTACTGCCGAGGAACAGACCGGTGAGATTTACGATACGGTCTACTACAACTGCACGGAAGGCCCTTTGAGTCTCCTTGCCGGTCGTGGCATGGACGCCGGTACCACCCGCATCAAACTGCCGCAGGGTGGCAAGATCGTATATTCGGGTAGTTCAGCTCGTTCCTCCGATGGTGGTTTGCAGACGTTCATCTGCTTTGACGAGACGCACCAGTACAACAACAAGCGTCTTCGTGACACTTACGACATTATGACGCAGAATCTGACGAAGCGTGGTGTCGAGGCTGACCCGTGGTTTTTGGAGACCACGACCATGTACTGTCCGGGTGAGAACAGTGTGGCCGAGCAGACGTATAAGACTGCCCGTGATTTGGAGAGCGGCAAGCTGACCGGTTGGGAGGATTTGCTGTTCGACCACCGGTATTCCAATATTCGGCGTGATGACTTCTCGAATAGTGAGAAGCTGGAGCACGCGATTTATGAGGCGTATGGTTCGGCTATGAAGTCTCCCGATGATAGGGATTACATTTTCCTTCCTGATGGGCGTATGGTGCCTGTCGGCAAGGATGGGCGTTCGTCCGAGGGGTGGAGTCTTCGTGACAAGGGCGTTGAGCCGGGGCCTTCCAAGTATGGTTGGAATGATTTGCGTAGGGTCAAGAAGAGGATTCTCGACCCGGCGTATGACCCTGATAATGCCACACGCTTCTATTTCAACAATCTTTCGTCGGCGCGTGATTCGTGGCTGAGTGAGGATATGGTACAGGCTCACGTCTGCTGCCGTGACATGGTTGAGCACGCCATCAGCATGCGTGACGTGATCGAGTTGGACGAGGCATGGCAGAAGGTCGTATCCCGTGATGAAGAGATCACGCTTGGATTCGATGGTTCCGTGTCCGATGATTCGACCGCGTTGGTTGGCTGTCGTGTCCGTGATGGGATGCTGTTCCTGATAAAGCTTGAGTCCAAGCCTGATGGCCCGCAGGGGCGTAAGTGGCGTGTTGACCGCGATTCGTTCGATGGCAAGGTTCGTTGGATGATGGGTAATTACAACGTGGTCGGCATGTTCGCTGATACGGACGAGTGGGAGCCGTATATCGCGCAATGGGAGTTGGATTTCGGCGGTAGATTGAGCGTGTGTCCAAGGTCGAACGGTAGTCATATCAGGTTCCCGATGAACGGGTACAAGCGTGATGTGATGTCCGAGTTGAAGACCATGTATGCGGCGTTCAACGAGCCTATGCGTGAGGTTCCCGAAGGCGTGGAGCCGGATGTGACGAATGTTCGCCTGTTCGCTGATCCGCGTCTTATCGACCATTTCCGTAACGCTCGTCGTAGGGATAGGCCGGAAGGGTATCTGGTGTTCAAGGAGACGCCTAACTCGCCTCACAAGATTGATGCGATGATGGCTGGTTTGCTCGCGTATCGTGCGCGTGACATTTATTTGGGTGCGGCTATGGAGCAGCAGGATGTTGGTTTTGCTCCTGTACGTGTTTGGTGAATGAGTTTGGAGGTGTGGTCGTATGGCTGATTCCGTGAGCCTTGTCGCTGGCGATGACGAGCCGGGCGGGGATGGTATGGTGTTGACCGACCTTGCCAACAAACTTGTGGCGCGTATCCCCACGTTGTGCATGTTGAAGACGTTCTATGACGGTATGGAGAAGGTGCCGACGAGAAGCATTCCGAAGTCCACGAATCAGAATGGTTACGCTGTCTATCAGCGGTTCGTCAGTATCTGCCAGTTGAATTTGGCGAAGCCTATCGCTGACGCGGTTATCCACCGTCAGCGTCCTACAGGGTTCCGTCTGGTGGCGGATAAGACGATGCGTGACACTGATGCGGATGACATGTGGACTTCGAGCCGTATGGAGTTGAAGTCTCGCCAGTTGTTCAATGATTTGAGCGTGTATGGCAATGCTTACGCATTCGTGCAAAAGGATGCGTTGCCGTCTCATATCAAGGTGTTGTCGCCGTGGGTCACATATGTGAGCGATGACGAGGATTCGGCTGTTGTCTACTCGTATGACGAGATGAACAGTGTCGAGATGCTGACATTGTTCAGGTTGGAACGTAATGATGATGGTTCCGTGTCGAATGTGTACAGCCGTACCGCTAAACGCGATTCTGATGATCGTAGTTTGCTTCTCGAAGATGATACTGACGTTATTTACAAGATTGCAAATGATGATAGCGCCGTTCGACCGATGTTACCCAACGATTTTGAGTGGGATGGTGCGGCTGATACCGATTACGATTATGCAAAATCGTGTTCCAATCTTCCCGTGGTGCGCATTCATGCGCCGGGTGGCAGGGGACAATTCGAGCCGCATATTCCGGCGTTGAACGCCATCGACCAGCAGCGTTTCCAACGATTCTGCATTCAGGAGATGCAGGCGTTCAAACAGCGTGCGGTCAGCATGGGCAACATGCGCCAGTATTACATCGAGTCCGACCCGCAGGTTCGTGATGGTCTCGTTAATGCGGGTGACAAGATCGACTACAAGGAATTGTTCAGGCAGGGGCCTGACGCCTTGTGGCTGGTTCCGGGTGATGCGAAGTTCTGGGAGTCCGGCGTCACGGATATTACGCCGTTGGTGACGGCGTTGAGCGCCGACATCAAGCATTTGGCGGCGGCGTCTGGAACTCCGTTGGATATTCTTTCGCCTGATGTTTCCGGTTCGGCCGAGGGTGCCCAGTTGAAGCGTGAGGGGTTGGTTTTCAAGGTCGAGGATATGAACGCGCGTGCGAATGACGGTTTTACCCGCATTCTTCGCATGGCGTTGGTTGCTGACGGCAAGTCGAATGCGGCTGACGAGCGTTTCGAGACCGTGTGGAAGCCGATTAATCCTCCGTCGATGTTGGAGCAATGCCAGGCTGCCAATTATGCGAAGGGTGTTCTGCCTGTGAAGCAGATCATGCGTCGATGCTTCGGTATGACCGAGATTGATATTGCCGAGGCGATGCAGGATTTGATGGATACGCAGTTCGCCAACGCTTTGGCCGCTGAGAACAAGGCTGTTGACGGTAAGACCTCTTCCGAAAAGCAGGACATGTTGGATGACGGATTCGATAATGCCGACATAGACGCTGATACGGATGACGATGATTTGAGTGTGGATGATGGCAGCAGCGGTAGCGACGAGTCTTGAAGTAGCGGCTAACGCTTTTGAGAAGTCTCGTGAAAAGCTGGTGAACGCCTATATCCGTCAGGCGCGTTCCGCTTGGGATGCGTTGACTCCTTCCGACTTGTGGAATGATGCCGTCACGTATGGCGTGGCGGCTCGCATGGCGATGTTGGAACTGTCGATGCTCGCGCAGATTCGCCGGTTGGCTATCAGCTATGCCGACGAGACGTTGCGGCAGATTGGCGTGAACCCGTCAGGTTCGATGCCGGGGTTCACGTATCCACGTGTGAACACTGACCCGTGGCTTGTCGCGCAACGTCCCGCTGACTCATATCGTTCCGCCGCCGTGAAGTCTCCGAATATTCGTCCAATCGAATGGCCTAGCGCCAATGATAAGGCGTATGCGGAGGTTTCCAAGTGGATTAACTCGTTGCATACCCGTTTGGAGACGGTTGTGAACGAGAATGTGGAGCGTATGGCTACCAGTACGACCATTGGACGGTATAGGCGTTGCAAGGTGCTTCAATACAGGCGCGTACTGCATCCCGAACTGTCCAAGGGTGGTTCGTGCGGTTTGTGCATCGTGGCAGCTGATCGTTGGTATTCGACCATGCAGTTGTTGCCGTTGCACGCGAATTGCAAGTGTGGCGTGGCTCCTGCCGGTGATGATTCAGACCCTGGTTTCCAGTTGAATCAGAAGGATTTGCAGAACTTGTATTCGGAGGCTGGTGGTAATACCGCCGACCGGTTGAAGAGTGTGAGGGTTCAGACCATCACCAATGGTGAGTTGGGTCCTGTGCTTTTGGATTCCGAAGCTAGGGATACTCCTAATCCCGTTCCCGATAAGGATTCTCAGGCGTGGCATACGCCTGATCGTAAGGTTCTTCGTTCCCAATATGAGGCGATGAAGGATAGGGCGTTGGAGTTTTCCAAACGGTACAAGCAGGTGAATGACACGCATAAGAGTGTCACGTTCACTTATGACGGTAGGACGTACACGTTCAAACCGTCGAAACATTTGAAAAATGCGTGGGCGAATCAGCGCACGCTTCTCAACCAAGTGCAGTCATTGTTGTGACTGTTTCCCGAAAGGAAATTGTTGGCTTATGGCTAATGAGAGTGAAGAGTCCGTCAAGGACGAAAACGTTGACCAGTCCGGCAAGGATGGTCAGGAGCCTGAGCGGAACGCTCCCGTCGAACCGGTTGAATCGGATGATGCCGAGAAGAAGGTTGAGTCCGAGAAGCCTGTTGATTGGAAGTATCTTTCCCGCAAGCATGAGAAGCAGGCGAAGGAGAATTACCGCAACTGGCAGGATGCCAAGTCCGAGGCTGAACAGGCGGGGGAGCGGTTGCAGGATGCTCTTATCGAGAATGCGCGTTTGAAGGCGCAGCGTAAGCATCCTGAGCTTTCCGACGCGGATTTTGACGAGTTCTGCAAGGAGACAGACCCGGAGGCCATCGAGTCTTGGGCTGATGCCATATCCAAGCGCTTCGGCTCCACTGGCGTAGGTGGCGCGAATGTTTCCATGTCAGGTGAGAAAGCTTTGTCCGCTGGCAATGGTGGTGCTCCGAAGCTTCGTGACGGTAGCTACAACGATTCGTATAAGGCAGCGCGAGAGCAGATGGCTAAGAAATACGCTTCGCGTCACGCGAAGTGAACCAAGTTTTGAAGATTTTAGACCCGCCTAGTGCGGGTTTTCGTGTTTTTAGAAGGAGTTTAGCGTATGGCTAACGAGATTGAGCAGGTGCATAGCACTGGCATTGTCACCGTCAAGGACGATCAGTCCTGGCGTTTTGGCGAGCAGCCGCATGGCACGTTGGACGTGACTTTGGATTTGACCAAGTTCAACGTTACCGACAATGAGAAGCTCCAGAAGTACATCACCGGCTATGGCCCGAAGGCTCAGACCGTGTACATCAAGAGTGGTCTGCCGTTGGGACGTATCACCGATACTGGCTTGTATGGCCCGTATGACAAGGACGCCTTGGATGGCCGTAATGCCGTTGCTGGCCTGTTGGAGTCCCAGTTGACCGTGAACGTCGTGCTGTCCGGTTGGGAGCTTGCCGATGGCGATAATGCGGCTCTCCGCTACCGTGGCGACATCATCAAGAAGAATCTTCCGGCCGTGCCGGATGATAAAGCCACTTGGAATGGTGAGTTTTACGACATTGACGAGGAAACCGGCAAGGCGACTCGTCTTGGTGCCGCCGCTGGTGCCGCTGGTCAGAAGGGCGCGGATGGTAAGAATGGCGCTTCTGTGAAGGCTATCAAGCTCACTGTCGATGCCGTTTCTGGAAAGGTCAATGGTGGCATCGCTACTCTGACCGACAACTCCACCATCAATATCACCGTCTCCTGATTTTCGGTTCAGGCATTCATAAACGTTGACCCGCCTTATGGCGGGTTTTCTCATATTAGGAGGAAATAGATGTCTACTCTTGACAAGAGCATCATCACACCGTCCGAAGCGTCCGGTATCGCGCAGGCCGCCTTCGACACGGTTAACAGTCTGTTGCCGTTCAGCAACGTGTTTCCAATGAAGTCCAATGATGGGCAGACCACTGTTTCTTGGACTCCGGTCATTCCGGCTGACGCTACCAGCGCGGTTGATTTTCGTGCTTGGGATGCTGAGGTCGGCTATGGTGCGTCCACCAGCAAGACCGCTGAGGAATACACCGGCCTTATCCCGCTGTCCAAGAAGATGCACATTACCGAACGTGAGCTTATCGGCCATGTCGGTGACACCACCTACCTGCGTAACAAGGCGGAAGAGCATATCGACCAGTTGGGAGCCGAGGCCGCCATCCGTGCAGAGCTTGCCCGTATCGAAGTCGCCATGAACGCGACTTATACGATCAACGCTAAGAACCTGCATAACAAGTACACTTTCCACCGTCCTACCGCATTGGATAATTTGAAGCTGAGCGATAGCAAGAAGTGGAGCGATAACACTTCCACTCCGCTTATCGATATTGAGACTTGGGTGGAGACCATCAAGAAGCAGCATGGTCGTGTGCCGGGAGCCGCTTTCACCACTTCCGCCGTTATCGATGCTCTGCGTACCAATGAGGAGTTCCGTACCGCAGCGTCCGGTTCCAGCCTGACCAATTCCAAGACCCGTCTTACCCGTAACGAGGTTCTGGATGTTCTGCGTTCCGAAGCGAACCTTACCGACGTGCGCATGATCGATGTCATGTACTCCGATTTGGAACGTGACCACGGTATCGTCCTGCCGGTTGACATCAACACTCTTATCCCGTCCAGCACCTTCGTGATGCTGCCGAGCTTCAACGACACCAGCCTTGGTTTCACCGCCGATGGCCCGACCGTCGAAGCCACTGATGCCGAATACGGTATCAACAAGAGTGTGAACGATGGTCTTATCGCATGCATGCTGTCCGATCAGGCCCCTGTGTCCTATGACGTGTATGTGAACGGTTCTCTCATGCCGATTCTGGTTCAGGCCGTCAGCACCGCCAAGGCTACCGTGCTCTGACGTTAAGGACGGTGCAGCATGGCCACTGTTGATATTGATTTCATGAAGTGGCTCAGGATAAACGCTCTTGACCAGCCGGACATTCTCATATCGAAGTATCCGAATGAATGGCTGTTGAACAAGCTTCTTGTAGCCAACGACATGATTCAGGTGGAATGCCCTGATGCCGTCTCGCGTTTGCAGAACGGTTATCTCAGCGAACGTTCCTACGCTTACGTCGCTTGCCAGATGGTGTTGCGCGTGGTGCGTTGGAGACAGTTCAAGTCTGAGACGAACGGCTCGTACACGTATACGAACGTTGACCCGCAGTCCAATCCGCCCGGCACTGACGGTTCCCCGAACCTGTATGTGTCGAAGCGTGAGAAGGCGTTGCTGAACGGTTACGGCGAGGATAGCGTGCCGATGGGCACGATGTCTATGGGCCTTGACCGCGCGTATGGATTGTGAGTGGTCTCATGTCCGACGATTTCGATTTGGGGCACCTGTTTGATTGTGATGACCTGTCCGCGTTGGGCGGAGGCCACTTGTACGACAGTGAACCCGTGGATAAGCAGAAGCCCGACGATTTGCTTCACCGTGATGTGATTGTGTTCGAGGGCATGATGCCTTGGGTCACTTGTCATGGGAGTACGACGGTTCCGAAATATTTCGCCGCCGATGGGAGTCTTGCCGATCCGCGTCTCGTGTCCGATGCGTTCCGTTCCGGCATTCAGAGTGAAGCATTGTCCGCGTATACGGCTGATGTTCACAAGGTTTACTGTTGCGTGGTTGGTCGTACCCAGAAGAATTCGGTCATGTCGGAGAATTGGGCGCAGGACACGACGCCTGACAAGCATGGCGGTAATCGTGAGATGAATCAGGTGAAGGTTCTCGCGCCGGAATGGCATGGGGATTTCTATTCACGGTTCTGGTTCAATGGCTCGTGTTTCGAGGTTGATGGTTCGCCTGTCTACTTGCCGCATTCGTCTGATATGGCGAAGCATTACGAGTTTCCCGCCCGACGTGTTTACGCGGCTGAATTGGCTCATAACAAGGTGAGTCCTCCTGTTCCACCGGAAGGGGCTGAAACATGGGGTATGTGAGGCTAAGACATGATTTGAACTTGCAGATAGCGATAAGGTTCGGCAGCAAGGCCACCGCCCCGCACGCGGAGAAAGTGGAAGCCAAGGCCAAGGCTTTGGCTAACGCCCGTGCCGTGCATTCCAGTGTTGCCGACCGTATTGATATTTCCACGCACGCTCACGGCACGCATACGTCCGTGATTATGAGTGTTCTGGGACGTGATAACAGTCAGATTGCGGCGCATCTTGAGTTCGGATATTTCAACAAGTGGGCGCAACGGCATCTTCCAGGCAAGTTCATTATGAGCGAGGCTAAGTATGGCTGATTTGAGTGTGCGTGCTCCGTTGGATGCGGAGGGTTTGGTTGATGCGCTGTTCAAGCGTGTCGATTTCAAGTCCGCTGGTTTCGACCGTGTGGTTGTGCTTCCTCGTGCCATTGCTGATACGGATTCGTTCGCCATCGACCATGATGTTGTGATCTGGCATTGCGGCTCTCCAGCCCAACCGGATTGGAATGTGAAGGCGTGGGTGTGGCGGTTCGCATTGTCGTTGACGGTGGTGAACCGTGACCCTGACCTGAACTACCAGTTGTGCTCGTTCCTGCATGAGACGATTTCCCGTTGGCCTTACGACGATTCAACCGAGTTTGGGCGTGTGGGTGCCATTCCCGACAATCCCATGTTCGAGCTTGTCGCCATTGGCGACATCGTTACCACGAAGACCGCTGTGGTGCGTTCCTGCACGAAGCTGATTCAGGCTGGCTCTCCCCGCTGACCGTTTTTCCCTCATATTTTTCCATTTCGCATACAACCCCATGACCGTTCCGGCATGGGGTTTTCTTGTATGCGCGAATCTTGAAAGGATTCCTTATGGCTGATACCAATGTAGCCATTAACGCCACCAGCGTCACCGAGGCGGTGCGTGGTGCCGTGTTCCTTGCCGATGCGGATGTTATTCCAGCCAAGGCTGATCTTGCGAAGTTCACGTTGAATGCCGAAAGCGTGACTTTGGCTAATGCTGGTGGCAGTGGTTCCGCTCCTGTTTTCTATAATCTGGGCCACATGTCCAACGACACTCTGCCGGAGTTCTCGTTGGATGGTGGTGATGCGACGACTCTTGCCACTTGGTTGGAGGCTTCGTTCCGCACCTCCTATTCGGAGACTACAGGCAAGGTCACTATGTCCAGTGTGCAGGGTGACAAGAACACGTTGAAGACCATTTACAACGCTGTTGACATGCCTGATAGTGCTGGTGTGGCGTTCAGCCTGGTGAAGACCCCGAAGGCCAAGAGCGTGTTCATCCTGTGGGAGGACACGAACACCAACGACCGTCAGGGCTTGCTGCTGCCGAACACCGATCTGGCGTTCAGTGATCTGCCGAAGCTGAGTACGAGCGGTTTCACCGAGTATGGCATCGAGGGCACCATCAAGACCTCGAAGAAGCTGCCGAAGACCAGTGACGACAGGTATACGTCCGTCGCTATTTACGACACTGCGGGTTTCAAGGCCAAATAGCTGACTAACGGAGCCAATTCCAAGCCGACTGGGAAACAGTCGTTGGATGGTCAATCCGCAATGGATGCGGTGACGGTTGATGGGTCTGACACCGAACAGGCCGTGCCGACTGTCTGAAATCCATGATTCTTCCCAACCGCCTGTGCCTCCATCCGGGCGGCTGGGATTCACTCATATTTTTCCGATGGGGGTTTCCGATGGGGGATTTTGATTTTTATGACTGATACTGCTGAAACCGCCGAGACTGTTGTTTTCCCGACCGAATGGGATGGTTTGAGGGAGTTCGACGAGCGTCTTCACGACCTGCCGGACATGGTTCAGGCTGAGGATTTCACTCCGGCGCAGACCGCCTTGTATGCGGTTACTACCGGACGTTTGTTCGCCCGTATCGACCAGTTGCGTGACCTTGGATTCTTCGGTGACGTTGACGGTAAACGCAAACGTAAGAACGCTGACGATGACATTATTCTCGCTTTGGCCGAATACGTCGAGTATGCGGATCGGTGGTTCGAGTCGCTTGCGGTTGACAAGGACGCATACCGCGAGTGGGTGAAGGGTCGTGAACTGGGAGACCTGTTCGCCATGTTCGCCACTCTTGTGCGTTTCTACTCGGAGCGTTTGGGAAAATCCAACGCCTCGAAGACGCGCTCCGTGAGTGCCGAGTAGAGGTTGTCTGTGATTTCCGCCGATTCTATGGTGTGAATTTTCCCGCTGACATGCGGGTGTATGGGCCGTCGTTCCTTTGTGACCTGTTGGACGGGTTGGAGGGTATCGACGGCTCTTTGTATCGTGCGTGGATTCTCCAACATGGGTCAAAACCGGACAACAAGGGTGACAAGCGGCATCGTAAACGTCGTTTGGGCTACTTGTCGTACAGTCAGGATTCCTCGCTCCTGTTGGATATGGCGAACACGTTGGAGTCGTTGCGTGTGATGCTCGCCAAGTATATGGGTGATAAGAACGCGAAGCCCGACATGATTCTTCCTCCCGGCTCGGAGGATAACGGCGGTAAGCGTTCCTTGAACACGTCCGGTATGAGCATCGCCCAGATTTCGGGGATGCTTCACGGCACGTTCGGCGGTTCGGCCTGATTTTTCCGATTCTTCCCGCATCCCATTTTTCTTTGTTCATTTCTTTCCGTGGGGTGCGGGATTTCTTCTTCTCGTTTGGGGTGTGCGTATGGCCGAGGGTATTTTTTCAGCAGGTAAGGTCGGCGTTGACGTAGTTCCTGTGACTGACGGGTTCTATGCGAAGCTTGATGCCGAGTTGGCGCGTATTGCGAACAAAAGCGTCGATGTTACCGCGAATCTTGATCTCGATGATGGGATGGCCCGTAGAAGCCTCGACCGTTGGCGTAATGAGAGTGCCGAGATCAAGTTCAAGGCCGATGACTCCCAGGTTCGCCGTCTCGCTGCGAAATGGGATGACAAGCAGTTCACGGCGGATTACGTGCTGGACGCGCGTAAGACGATGCGCGAACTGGACAAGGTGCAGCGTGAGCTGACCAAAACGAACGCCAAGACCGACATGTACAAGGCGTGGGGCAAGAACCTTACGGGCGTAAAGGCGTATGAGGATGCCGTAAGGAAGAGCGCGTCACTGACCCGTAAACAGTCTCAACTGTTGACCGACGAAGTGTCGAAGCGGATTCGGACGATTCGTGGAATGCAGGACTCCTTGTTGAAGGACAGTCCTCTTGGCTCCGGCAACCTGTTGGATATGAAGGCTGCGAACGCTCAGGTTCGCAAACTCCGCACATTGTTGAAGCAGGTTGAGTCTAATCCCGCCAAGGTTTCCGTTGCGTTGAAGAACGAGGATTACGTCAAGACCATGAGCGGTCTTGAATCGGTCATCCGCAAGAAGGCGAAGGCGGCTGATGAGAACAGTCGCGTCAGCTTGTATTTGGATGGTGCCGACAGGCTCGAAGCTCGTTTGAAGGCGTTGGAGCATACAAGGCTTTCCATTCCAGCTGATATCAAGTTCGAGCAGGAGAGTCTTATCCGGCGTCTGCGTGAAACTGCGGAGAAGGTCAAGCTTAACCCGGATGCCAAGTATGAGGTCAATCTCGACTTGGATATGAGCCGTGCCGAGGAACGCATCAAGAAGTTCAAGGATAAGAACGACACCTTGGACATGGATGTGGACTTGGAGACCGCAGCCGCCCGCGCCCATCTCGCTTACTTCACCCGTCCGCGCACGATTGACATCTTCGCCAAGTTCCACGGCACGGACATGGGCAAGATTCTCAACGGAATGACGTATGGTGCGTCCGGCTTGAAGGGCGTTGAGAACCAGTTCCAGAATCTTGTGAACCTGTTCGACACGTTGGACAAGAAGGTTCCGCGTCTAGCGCTTGTCGGCACCGTATTGTCCGATATCGGCGCTGGTGCAGTGAACGTCGCCGGTACGGTCGGCGGATTAGGTAAGAGCATCGTGAGCCTTTCCAAGGCCGCTTATGCCGCTCCCGCAGCGTTGACTGGCTTAGGCGCCGCGTTCGCCACGTTCAAGATGATTTACGGCGACAAGGGCGAGACATGGAGCAGCCAGATCGACTTCGCCGACACGAAGCTATCACAGCTTTCCCAGAACGTGCAGGATGCGTTCTATGGCAAGGCGAAGCCCGCCATCATGGATACGGCGAACGCGATAGGCGATTCGCTGGTACCGGAAATGAGCACTCTCGCCAAGCATGAGGGCGAGATAGTCGAAAAGCTCATGCTCGCCGTGAAGGCGTCCTATCAGGCGAATGAGCTTCCGGCGATTTTCGACCGTGTGAACGAGTCGATGGACAATCTTGTTCCGGGTGCCGAATCCCTGATTACCGCATTGTCCCATATCGGCATGGTCGGCGGCAAGTATCTGCCGCAGTTCACGCAATGGTTGAGCGAGGATGCGTCTTGGTTCGCCAAGTGGGCCGAGAACGTGATGAACGACTCCGACCGTGTGGACAGGGCCATGTCCGAGGTCAAGGAGCAGGCCGGTTACTTGGGTTCGTCCCTTCGCTCGTTGAAGGGCATCGCCCAAGGCGTGTTCGCTCCGATTGCCCAATACCAGAACGGTATCGAACAGTTCAGCAGCGTGTTGCAGCGTGCCGACCGTGCGGTTAATTCCATGAGCGCTCAGGATACGCTGCGTGCTTGGGTGACTGGCGCTAGGGACGCGCAGAAGGGCGTCCGTGACGCTTTCACCGATATTGGCCGTGCGGCCAATGAGTCGCGTACCGATCTTGCTGGCACGATGACGAATCTTGGTCAGTTGACCGGTAATTTCGTCGCTGATGTGTCCAAGCTGGCTTCCGGCACGTCCGGTAGCGTCCGCACGTTCTCCGGTGATGTTCGTGATGGTCTGAGCATGGTCACTTCGAGCATCGCTTCCACGTCTCCGATGTTTTCGAGTCTTGTCCGCATGGCGGGCCAGTTGTCGAAGACGTTCGGCGGCACTCTTGCGAACTCGTTGAAGGCGGCTGCTCCTACGATTGAGACCATCGCCAACGCCACGAGCGCGTTGAGTGAGGCTTTCTCGAAGCTCCCAGCTCCGATTCAGGGCATGTTGGGCTTGTGGATGACGTTCGGTCGTGCTGGCAAGGCCGCGTGGACGGCGTTGAAGAGCGGTGCTTTGGAGAACATCCAAAGCACGATGCAGTATCAGAACACGTTACGTCAGTTGGGTGTGACGGCTGACAGCACCAAGGTCAAGTTCACTGAGCTTCTTGCCGCTATGGCGCGTTTGGAACGCAACAGTACCGCTGCCAATCTGACCGGTGACGCGATGATGTACGGGAATGTGGCTGGCATGTTCACTTCTTCCACGAAGGGCATGAAGGAGATGTCCTCCGAGGCTGAGAAGACTGCCGTGTCGGTCGCCAAGACCGGTACTGAGACCCGCCTTGCCGCAGAAGGTGCCGTCATGTTGGGTGCGAATGCGGCCAGTGCCGCCAAGGGTGTTGGGTCGGTTCGTTCGAGCGTTTCTCCTGTTAAGAGCGCTTTGAGCGGGTTGAAGACAGTGGCTTCTGATGCTGGAACCGTGTTGATGGGCGCGTTCGGTGGCCCTGCCGGTATCGCGTTGACTGCTGGATTGACTGTTGTCGGTACGGCTTTCAGCGCGTATTCCCAGCATGTGTCCAAAGGTAAGGCTGAGGTTGAATCGTTCAACGAGGCGGCTAAGGCGACACCAAACGCATTGTCCGATCAGGCTTCTTCGCTTGAAGGTCTTAAGAACCGTTTGGACAACTTCGGTTCGACTGTGAAGAACAATCTCAATACCAGCCGTGACTTCTTGGACAAATTCAAATTCGGTGAGGTTTCCGCCGAAGATTTCAATAGTGTCTCTGATGCTTTGAAACGTATAGGCGAGAGTGAGACCGCAGCGTCGAAAGCCACTTCCGGTTCTAATGCCGAGTTTGATAAGTACATCAAGAATCTGCAACGCATCGAGGATGCTGGCAGTAGTTGGAGCACTAATTCCGCTACCGGCGACATGGTGCATAACCTATCCGCGCAAGGTAAGGCCGCTCAGGTTGCCCGTGAGGGATTGCAGAAGCTTCGTAAAGAGCAGACCGATGCTTTGCAGGAACAGGCTACCGCCGCTGGTAAGAGCGCGAACTACGTGCAGACGCTTCTGAACGAGGGGCAAGGCTATCAGGAGATTGCCGATGGCCTGTTGAGCACCACTGAGAAAAAGGAGCGGTTGGCTACCGTGACAAGCTCTTTGGCGTCGCAGATCGAGTCCCAGCGCAACGCGAACATTCAGGCCGCCGCTGCGGAAAGCAGTTATGCTAAGACGTTGCAGCAGGTTGGCGACGCGGTGAAGACCGTGAATGATCTTCATTCGCAAGGCCAGCGTGTTTGGGATGCTCAGAAGAAGAACTTCGATTACACGACCGAGGCTGGCCGTACCGCCGCCGACTCGCTGACTTCCCTTGCTTCCAGCTCGAACGATTACCTGAATGCGATGATTAAGCAGGGCAAGTCGCAGAAGGAAGTGCTTGCCAAGCAGAAGGAATTGTCCAGCAATTTCAACGCTCAGGCCAGTGCCGCTGGTTTGGACGCCGCCGCCGTTGACGGATTGAACTCCAGTCTGTTGATGACTCCGAAGGAAGTCAAGACTCAGATAAGCGTTCAGACGTTGAATGCGCAGATGCAGCTTGCGAATGTTGTCGAACAGATTGATTATCTGTTTCCTGACGGCAATCGTAAGCAAATCAAGGAGATGATTCTTAATTCGATTTGGAGCGGCAAGACTGATGCCGAGGACTTGTCCAATCTTATTTCAAAGTTGGCTGACCATAAGCATACGGTCGTGTTGGATGCCGATGGGCGTCCTGTTGCTGTTGCCGTCGATGATGTGACTCAGGCTCTCTTGAAGGTTCCCGAATTGAAGAAGGTGTATCTCCAAGCCATTACGGAAGGCAAGAGCGATGCTGATGCGTTGAAGGAGACGATTGAGTCTGTTCCGGCGTTGAAGGATGCTTATGTTACCGCGAAGGCTCAAGGCAAGACTGATTTGGATGCTTTGACTGATGCGATTATGCAGGTTCCTAAGTTGAAGGAAGCATATTTGAACGCTACCACCCAAGGTAAAGACCAGGTGGATGCTTTGAGTATCGCGTTGAGTCTGATTCCACAAGAAACGTTGGCTCAGGTTTCCGCCGAGGTCACTGGCAAGACGGATGCCGATTCGTTGAATCAGGCCATCAGGAATATTCCGCAATTGTGGAACGCGTATCAGAACGCCATCCAGTCCGGTAAGGGCGGTGCCGACGCGTTGCGTGATGCCATCAAGTCGATTCCTCTTGCTTGGGACGCCTATGAGAAGGCGACAGCCGAAGGAAAACCTGAAGTTGACGCACTAGCTGATTCAATCAGGGCTTTGCAGAGCAGGACTGTCACCGTCACCACACAGTTCGTCACTACCGGAAGCAACCAAGGTGAGCATATTGGATACGGGACGATTCCGAAGGCCACTGGTGGTCGTATTTATGGCCCTGGTACCGGCACGTCTGATTCCATTCCGGCTTGGTTGTCGAATGGTGAGGCTGTGTTGAAGGCTTCCTCGTTAAGGAAGTTGGATGCGAAGTATGGTCGTGGTTTCTTCAACACGTTGAATGCGACTGGTGATGTTCCGGCCGGTTCGAGGATTGCGAAGCCTTCCTCTACCGCGTTGGAGTATCGGCGTCAGTCCCAAGCGTATGCGGCTGGCGGGCGTGTGGAGAAGATGATGTCCGGCTTGTATGAGGTGAATGTTCAGGTTCCTGATTCGAGTCGTGAACTGGTGTCCGCCGTGAATGATCTGCGTCGTGAGGTCGCTGACTTCCGTGATGGTATCGGCGGTGAGATCAGCCGTAACAGCAGTCCTTGGCCGAGCAAACGTGATTTCGTCCGTGATGTTCAGGAGGCTAACCGTGGCAGGTGAGCTTGCGTATGTGAGTGGTCTGACCGGTGAACGGTTCGACGTGTCGGATTATGCGACCGTTGATTTCGAGGGCGCGTTGGAGTTGCGTGGCCGCGAATGGGATTACACGGTGCGTAACGGCGGGCTGACCGGCGTTTCAAGGAAACGTCGGGAGGTTTCCGTTGACGTGCATTATGGTGATGCGACTGCGTTCGACTCGTTCATGCGTGTCATCGACGCTGATTTAGCTGCTGGAACGTCGGGACGGTTGGAGGCTGTGAATGGTGCGGGGGAGGTTTGGACTCAATCGTGTTATGCGGTGAAGTCCGAAGCTTCCTCGCATCCGGGTTCTTCCGACCCTGTGTGCGCGCTTTCGTTCGTCTTGTTGGATGGCGTGTGGCGGCATGAGGCTGGTACCGTGTCGTATCAGCCTGCGTCCGGGTCTGCCGCGTCTGGCTTGGATTTGCCTACTGACATGGGTTATGATCTGGCTGTTTCGCGTCCGTCATGCATGGTGTCTAATCGTATGCGTGTTCCGATGCCGTTTCGTCTGGTCATATATGGGGCTGTGTCGAATCCGTCGTTGACGATTGGTGGGAACGTGTACCGGTTGAATGGTGATGTTCCCGCTGGCGCTTACGTGAGGGTTGACTCGTTGAAGAAGTCGATCATGCTGCATGGTGCGGATGGTTCTTTGCGGAACGTGTTTTCGTGGGGCGTGCGCGGTTCCGGTTTGAATCGTGGACAGTATGTTTTCCAACCTATTCCGGCTGGTTCGAGCGTGGTCGAGTTGGGTTCCGGTTTCGGTTTTGATCTGACGGTCGTCGAGGAGAATGGGGACCCGACTTGGTTGATTTGATTTGCGCCGACGAGAATGGCGTGCCGTTCCATGCGGTTTCGGATTGCTTGTTTGACTGCGCGTGGGGGTCGGGTGAGAATGATTTCGAACTGACGTTGTATGACGGTACGGTGTTGCCTGACCGTGGTCTTGTCTATGTGGATGGGACCGAGGTTGGCGGCATCGTCGATCATATGAAGGATGAACTGTCGGATGGCGTGAGCGTGGTCACGTATTCCGGTCGGAGTTGGCATGGCATGTTGGCCGGTAAGGTGTTGCAGCCTGATTCGGGGCAGGATTATCTGAAGGTGTCCGGCCCCGTGAATCAGGTGTTGTCGAACCTGTTGGCCCGTATTGGCTTGTCTGACGTGTTCAAGGTTCGCGCGGATTCCACGAAGACGATTCCAACGTTCCAGTTCGACAGGTATTGCACCGCATATGATGGCATCCGCAGAATGCTGGCGGCGAATGATCTGAAACTCATGTTTCAGGAGGTTGACGGCACGGTATGGATGTATGCCCAGCCGATTGTCGCCCATGATGATACGGTCGATTCCGATCTGGTTGATTTTTCCATCACGAAGGATTACCGTCGCACCAACCATATGATCGGCTTGGGCAAGGGTGATTTGAGAAATCGTCTTGTCGTCCACTATTATGCGGATGGTTCCGGCAAGGTGTCCAATACGCGCACGTTCGGTGGTCGTGACGAAATCGCCGCAGTCTATGATTATTCGTCCGCCGAGAAGGACGAGTTGGACAAGCAGACGAAGAAGCAGTTGCAGGATTTGCAGGGCGCTGGCGCTGTCGATGTGACCGTGCATGACGGCTTGTCGCTTGATGTTGGCGATAGGGTCGCGGGCTGCGATCATGTGACTGGTCTGACGGTTACTGCCGTCGTGTTGAAGAAGATCGTGAAACTGTCTGGCGGCTTGCTGTCCGTATCGTATGAGGTTGGCGACGCTGCTTCCTCGAAGACGGAATATTCGAATTACACGAGTTCCTCTTCCTCTTCCTCTTCGTCTTCCGGTGGTTCGACTGGCGGTGGCGTGTCTTTGACGGCTGGCCGTGGCCTGTCGATTTCAGGCGGCACGATCA
>ERZ857750.2120-NODE-2120-length-19873-cov-21.682107_pt1 | contig 19873 bp, 18 predicted proteins | sample MGYA00519915_ERZ857750 | MGnify/ENA primary metagenome ERZ857750 (study PRJEB31778, sample SAMEA3449358) | human gut metagenome | biome: human gut; feature: human-associated habitat; material: faeces | place: United Kingdom | collected 2010/2012 ... | reverse complement strand
AAACAGCTTAAAAATGTAGGCTAAATTGGGAACGTTAAACTGGACACCCTATTTAATAACCATTGGTGTAGTAGGGGGTTGGGAGGTACTCGTGATTATCCTTCCATTCAAGATAATGCCAATTTTGTGCAAGATTTTGAACCAGAGAATAAAGTTTTAGACCAAACTACTTGGTTTAAGGTAAATGATGTTAAAGGAACTGAAATGGGTAACGGTGGTAATACCGGAGAGTTTGCTCAACGTTTTAACCCCAAGGCTTTGAATGCGGTATATGAGATGGTGAATGATGGTCGTGTTCCTATTGGTCTTGTATTTATGAACTTTGCAGGAGTTAGTGAAGTTGAGATTGGAGGTACAACTTATCAGGTTTATGGAGACCGTTTGCCTGCATTGATTATGGCAAACAACTTTATGTATCCATTGGAAACTGCCCCAAGTAAATAGTTTATTGGCTCTCTCTGCATGATAAAATCTGTAGGGAGAGCTGATACGAAGAATAAAAATGCATTTGTATATGATGAAGAAATCAATTTTAGCAGCTTTTGCCCTGGCGGCAGTGGCAGCACCTGTTTGCGCACAGACTGAACAGGCAGGTACTATGGAAGAAACCATAGAATATAGTGACGATAAATATAAGGTAGAAACCAACCATTTCTGGGACAACTGGTTTGTAACTGTAGGAGCCGGAGGAGGTCTCTTTGTTGGCGACCATGACAGACAGATTGGTCTGGGTAAACGTATTTCTCCTGCACTGGATATTGAGGTAGGAAAATGGTTTACACCGGGAGTGGGATTGCGTTTGGGCTATAACGGACTCTCTGCAAAAGGAGCCACACGCTGGTCTGAAGCGCATTCTACCGGTAAGGATGTACCCGGATGGAACGGAGGTATGGATTACTCAAAGTTCAAATACTTCAATCTGCATGCAGATGTATTGCTTAACTTCTCTAATCTGTTCTGCGGATACAATGAAAAACGTATCTGGAACAGCAGTCCTTATCTGAGTGTGGGATGGATGCGTACATGGGAAGCACCTACTGTAGGAAACATTACAATGAGTGTAGGTTGGTTGAATACCTTCAGACTGAACAAGGCACTGGATTTGAATCTGGATTTGCGTGGTGCGTTGGTAGACGATGCAATGGATGGAGAAATGGGTGGATCGAAGTTCGATGGTATGATTACAGCAACGGTAGGTCTGACCTATAAATTCAAACAGCGCGGATGGAGCCGCAGCAAGACTGTTATCCGCAGCAATGAAGTAGCTATCAGAGATATGCAGGAAAGACTGGATCGTGCTACTGCTGAAAATGAACGTCTGAAAAAAGCATTGGAAGAAGGTAAGAATACAGATACACGTTCTATCGTGAAGAAAATCGTAGCTTCAAGCTTGATTACATTCCGTATCGGTCAGACTAAGCTTTCTAATGAAGCGAAAGCAAATCTGCAGTTGATGGCTGAAGTAATTAAGAAAGAAGATCCGAATACAGTGTATACTATTACCGGATATGCAGATCAAGGTACAGGTAGCAAGAAACGCAATGAGTACTTAAGCAAGAAGCGTGCAGAGGTAGTACGCGACTATCTGATTGAAGAACTTGGCGTTCCGGCTGCTCAGTTGCGTATCGATCATAAGGGTGGAGTATCGAACATGTTCTATGACGATCCTCGTCTGAGCCGTGCGGTAATCACTCGCGGAGAATAAAGAATCTCTGTTTTTATACATTTAATATTTTTGACTCCCGTTCTTTCCATCGTTGGGATGGAAGAACGGGAGTTTTTTTGTGGGTATGAAAAAGAACGTGTATCTTTGGAAGAGTTAATGCAAGATAAACAGAAAAGATGCGTATTGTAGACTGTATAAAATGGTTATGGATGACTTCACGGGGATTTCGTGGGGCGATTGCCGTAAATGGAATCATTGGTGTGATGCATGTGGGAGTGTCGCTGCTGTTTGTGTATGTATGTAAGCATCTGATTGATATCGTAACCCGGCATTCGGCTGATAATCTGAAGTGGTATGTAGGGGCGATGATAGTCTGCATGGGGATGCAGCTGCTATTGTCTGTTGTGTCGGCAAGAATGGGAAACAGTCTGGATATCCGCTTCCGGAATGAATTGCGATACAGACTGTTTTGCCGTATAATGGAGAGTAAATGGGCCGGAAAGGAGGTGATGCATACGGGAGATATGCTCAACCGGATGGGAGAGGATGTGCTCACGGTGGCTGGAGCTGTATGCAGGAGTATTCCGGCGTTGTTGACTACGGTGGTGCAGCTTGGGGGTGCCTGGATTTTTCTGTATCAGCTGGACAAAAGACTGGCTTGGATTCTGTTGCTGGTGATGCCTGTGGCATTGCTGCTGAGCAAGAGCTATGTAAGAAAGATGCGCAGGCTGACCAAAGAAATCCGGGCTACGGATAGCAGGGTGCAGAGTCATTTGCAGGAGAATCTGCAGCATTGGGTATTGATAAGAACACTGGAGTATACTTCGTGTGCGAATCAGACGCTTTCTGTATTGCAGGAGGGATTGCAGAATAAGGTGATGGAGCGTACTAATTTCTCGGTTTTCTCGAGGCTGATGGTGCAGACAGGTTTTGTAGTGGGTTATGCGACGGCTTTTCTGTGGGGACTGTATGGAATGTATGGGGGCACGGTGACATTTGGAATGATGACGGCTTTTTTACAGCTGGTATCGCAGGTACAACGGCCGATGGTGGATTTGAGCCGTCAGATTCCGGCTTTTGTACAGGTCTTTACTTCGGTGGAACGGCTGCAGGAACTGGCTGCCCTGGATGTGGAAAAGAAGGGTAAGTCGCATAAGATGGAGGGAAAATTGGGTGTAAGACTGGAGAAGGTTTGTTTTGCTTATTCGGATGGGGAAAGAAAGGTGATGGATAATTTTTCCTGTAATTTTACTCCGGGAAGTCTGACGGCGATTGTGGGAGAGACCGGAGTAGGAAAAAGTACGCTGATAAGACTGATGCTGGCATTGCTGCAACCGGATAGTGGACGTGTGGTGTTGTATAATGAGAAGGAGGAAGTGAAGGCTTCTCCGCAGACCCGTTGCAATATTTCGTATGTGCCTCAGGGGAATACGCTGGTCAGCGGTACGATACGTGACAATCTGTTGTTGGGAAATCCGAAGGCTACGGAAGAGGAGTTGCGTGCTGCACTCCATACGGCAGTGGCCGATTTTGTATTGGATTTGCCTGAAGGACTGGATACACTTTGTGGGGAACTGGGGGCTGGTCTGAGTGAAGGACAGGCACAGCGTATCGCCATTGCACGCGGATTGCTTCGTCCCGGACGTATTCTGATTCTGGACGAGCCTTCGTCGGCACTGGACAGTGAAACGGAGCAATTGCTCCTGGAAAGACTGACGCTGGAGGTAAAGGATAAGACACTGATGCTGATTACACATCGTGAAACCATCGGACAGCTCTGCACGTCAGTCATCCGGATGCAGAAAAAGATGTAAAGAGGGGATTTACTCGAGCAAGGCTTTCATTTGCTGGAATGAAAAATTGGTGAAATCGGGAATCACCAGGCGGCATTTGTCGCGGATGGCTTCTTCCGGATTGGTGGTGCAGAGTCCTACTACGGTCATACCTGCTGCATTGCCTGCTTCGAGTCCGTGGAAAGAGTCTTCGAATACCACACAGTTTTCTTTTACGGTATCAAAGACTTCTGCACCGAGAAGGAAACAGTCGGGGGCGGGTTTGGAACGGGTAAACATTTCTGCCGTGAGGATACGGTCGGTGATTTCTTTCAGTTCCGGATGGGCTGCATAGACATGAGCCATCTTTTGTTCGTTGGAACTGGTGACGATGGCTATCTTGGCTCCGTGGGCACGAAGGTCTTGCATGAAGCGGACAACTCCCGGTATATATTCGAAAGCCATTTCACGCTCGAAACGGTTGAGGGCTTCGGTAATTTCCTGCTGTAGCTTTTCCATGCCGGCAAAGTGTTTGGCATAGATTTGTGTCAGTGTCTGTCCTTTGATGCGGAGTCCGAAATCTTTTTCATCGGGGAAATACTGGGCACTGATCCGGTCCCAGAACAGAGTGTATTGTGTTTCGGTGTCCATCACTACTCCGTCGAAATCGAATAGTGCTGCGATGCATTTTGTCTGATTCATTTTGTTTTTGAGATTTACTTGATTTAACGGTACAAAGTTCTGAAATATTGCAACATATTCCTAACTTTAAAGTCGAAAAATAAAAGAGGAAGGTTTTTATGGCAGAAAAAAATCCACATGTATTGGGGAATGCTCCGATTGGAAAGTTGCTTGTAGAGTATTCTATTCCGGCTATTGTAGGAATGACACTGACTTCTTTGTATAATATTATTGACAGTATTTTTATCGGGCATGGTGTAGGAGCACTGGCGATATCGGGATTGGCAATCACGTTTCCGCTGATGAACCTGCTGATTGCCTTCTGTACACTGGTAGGAGTAGGTGGGGCAACCATTTCTTCCATCAAACTGGGACAGAGAGATATAAAGGGTGCAGAGGATATTTTGGGGAATGTGGCTATACTTTGTGTGGTCAATGCTTTGTTTTATGGGGGCATTACGCTGATTTTTCTGGATGATATCCTGTACTTCTTTGGAGCAAGTGAGAGTACCATTCCTTATGCCCGCGACTTTATGCAGGTGATTTTGTTGGGTAGTCCTGTTTCGTATGTCATGGTGGGACTGAATAATATCATGCGGGCTACCGGATATCCTAAAAAGGCGATGCTTTCGTCTATGCTGACTGTGGGATGCAATGTGATACTTGCTTCGATTTGTATTTTTGTACTGGAATGGGGGATAAGGGGAGCTGCACTTTCTACAATTGCTTCCCAGTTTGTGGGCATGATATGGGTTTTATATCATTTCCGGAGCAAGAGCAGCTATATTCGTTTCAGACGTTCCAGCTTTAAATTGAGAAAACCGATTATTCTGAATATTCTGGGAGTGGGAATGTCGCCGTTTATCATGAATGTGTGTGCATGTTGTATTGTCATTTTCATCAACAACAGATTGCTGGAGTATGGAGGTGACCTTTCGATTGGGGCCTTTGGTATATTGAACCGTATACAGATGTTGTTTGTAATGATTGTAATGGGGATTACAATGGGGATGCAGCCTATTACGGGATATAATTACGGAGCACGGCATTATGACAGGGTAAAGCAGACGCTGAGATTGGGCATTATAGCCGGATGTAGCATTACGACTGCCGGATTTCTGATCAGCGAATTGTTTCCGTCGGTATTTGTGGGAATGTTTACTACCAATCATGAGCTGACCGAACAGGCTACACTGGCACTGCGTATTGGGGTGGTGGCTTTTCCTGTAATTGGGGCACAGATTGTCATTACTCAGTTTTTCCAGTCTATCGGAAAAGTGAAAATATCAATTCTTTTGTCGTTGTCTCGTCAGTTGGTGTTTTTATTGCCGGGGCTGGCCTTGCTTCCTCTTTATTTTGGTGTGGAAGGAGTTTGGTATAGTATGCCGGTATCGGATATGTTGGCTTTTATAATGGCGGTAATAATGCTGTTATGGCATTTCCGGACGTTGAAAAGGACTTCAATAATATAGGATTGTAAAACTTAATATTGACTGTAATGGAAATTATGCACGATGAAAGCCGGAATCAGTTCCGGATGGAGGCTGAGGGCCTGGTGGCTCATGTAGCTTATGAGATAACAGACGGAGGGTTGGACATCCGTCATACGATTGTGCCGAAACTGCTGGAAGGAAGAGGGATTGCTTCTGCACTGGTGAAAGCTGCTTACGATTATGCGAAAGAGCATGGATTGAAACCGGTTGCTACTTGTGCGTATGCCGTAGCATGGTTGCAAAGACATCCTGAGTATAATGGGGAGATAGGAAAGGACTATTGCGAAGGAGGTTCGTGCGCGCTGTAGTTGATTTGTGATTTTTGTGTAGAATAGAAAAAGCGTTTTAGCCTTACGGAAGTGGACTAAAACGCTTTTATTATTATAAGGATTCGGAAGAAGATTCCCGGTTGTCATTATTGCTTTTCCTGGATACAGGCCGGTCGAAATGCTTTCCGCACTTTTTGCAGATATATTCCCAATGTTCGGTTCCGGGAGGTGCTCCGGAGAGCAGGCCTAAAATAACTGCAAAGATGGCACGGGTGCGATGGGCCTGATTCAGTACAAACTTGATTTGGTCGGAATGACAGTATGGGCAGTACTTTAATTGCTCTCCTATCATCTGGTTTCTCTCGAGAAGGGCAAAGGCTTCTTCGTACTGCTCTTCGGCTACAAAAATGTCTACTCCGGATATGGGGCTGATGTATCCTCTCAATACTCTGGAGGTATTGTCGTTTTGCAGGATGCTGTCAATTCCTTCGTTTTTCAAGGCACCTTGTATAAGATGGGCCTGAAAAGAATCGTTGCAGGTGATTAGCCGGACTGTTTTCATTGCTTCTACTTTGATGTTTTTAATAAATGCCGTAAGACTGTTCCTATCGTGGTATTCTGGAATCGGTTCAGTTTGTCAGCACGTTCGTCAACACTTTCGAACAGAGGTTCTGCATCTTTTTCAGACAAAATGCCGTTGGATATCAGTTGGCGTATCTGGCGGCGTTCGTTGCTCAGGAGCATACGGATGGATTTCTGGGTGAGGGCGTGTCGGTAGGCTCTCGGGAAACTTTCTGCCAGTTCATTGATTAGGCTTTCCATCTCTTGTATGTTGTGGCTGACTTCCTGTCGCAATGTATCCAGTACGTGTTTCTGCTCTTTGGACAAGAGATCGGAGGTCTGCAGTTCTTCGAGCAGTTTTAAATCTTCTTTTTGTATGATGATAAATCCTCGGCCTAAGTCGTAGATGGAAGCAATCCGTTCGCGGAAATAGAAACTCATGGTGTCTTGCAGGAACGAACGCTTGCGCAGCTTATTCAAGATAGCTGTGCGATGACAGTATCTGAAGATAGAGTTCCGGTAGTTGAGCGGATAGGTTCCGTCGTGGTCGTACAATTCGTCCAATGAGTTCATCAGACGGCGGAAGCTCATGGGCTTGATGATGCCTTCGTCGTAGATGGTACGGCAGGTTGCTTTCTCTCTGTCGAGTACGCGCAGACGGATTTCGGTCAGTACGGCATGAGTCCCGGGAGTGTGTGGAGGTTCTTGGGGCACCTCGGTCAGGTATTTGCTGACTTTCTTCCAGTTGGAACCGGCCAATGCTTCCCGTTTTTCCAGTCGTTCCAGATATTTTTCTGAGTTTTCACGGATGGAACTTTTTATTCCGTAATCCATCATTAGTCTTGCCGAAGGTACTTGAATGAGGCCCAGCTTGTTGAGTAGCCAGCGGGTAGTGGTAGCGTTGACGCAGAGGGTCAAGGTCACAATTCCGGCAGTAAAGAACAAAATCTGGCTGCGTATGTCTTCAGGAATAGCCGGGGTATACGATACCATCAGCGCCAGTGTCATACCCAATGCACCGCGTAGTCCGCCCCAGGTAAGAATGACTGATTCACGTTTGCTGAGTCCGTAGCCCATCCGTTTCATGAGCGGATAGAGCAGCATAATCATAGCGAACCGGAAGAGGTTGAGGCAGACATAGATAAGCAGCAGGATGGCAAACGAGCTCCAGGAGAAGTCTACTTTTTCTGCGATGACAATACCTACGAGGATAAATATCAGTGTATTGGCAATGTAGGTAAGCAATTCCCAAAAGCTTTCCATAAATGTGTTGACCTGTGGCTTGAGTCGCGGTTTTCCTACATAGGTAATGGTAAGGCCGAATACCAGCAGGGCAATGACTCCCGATACACCTAAATAATACTGGGAAAGTATAAAGGTGAGGTAGGCCGAAAGGATGATGACGCTGTTTTGTATCATCTCTTCGGAATTGATACGGGTAATGAACCAGAGTACAATGCGTGCCAGGAGGAAGCCTAACACGGTACTGATGCTGACTACTTGGATAAATTCGAGGACGGGAGAAGCGGAAGCGCTGTTACCTGTTCCGGCGTATGCACCAAAGAACAGCATGAAACATACGATACCGGTACCGTCGTTGAGAAGGGATTCTGCATCGACCAGGGTAGAGAAACGCTTGCTGGTTTTCAGCTCATGCAGCAGGGCAACTACGGCTACAGGGTCGGTGGCACTGATCAGGGCACCGAACATCAGGGCAAAGGGCCAGGTCCAGGAACCGAATCCGGGAACAACATGGCCGACTGTCACCAGCAGTGCTCCGGTGAGCAGCATACAGATGATGAGTCCGGGTACGGCCAGTAAGGTGGCGTTGGCCAGCGTCTTTTTGAAGATATGCAGATTGAGCTCGTAGGCTGCATCGAAAATCAGGATGGGTAGAAACAAATATAAAATAAGGTCCGGATGGATATTGGCTACAGAATCGACGGCTTCTGTCAGATTGGGCCAGAAATCGAACACACCTGTACGGTTGAGAAGACCTAAAGCCAGACCAATGGCAAACAGGCCTACTGTATAAGGGATACGACTGTGTTTAAGCAGAGACTTGAGTAAGGCTCCGATTACTAACCCGCCAATGGTGAGCAGGATGTGGAATAAGGAAAGAAACGTCTTCCATAGTTGTTCTGTTTGGAATTTATACTAACTAATTTAATTTCAGTTTCGCAAGTACCACTTACAGGTGGTATGTAAACGGGTTGACAGGGGTTTGAGTAATCGGTCAAGTAGACTCGTAGCATCATACATCATGTGTGAGTCTTGTGAACTTGTCGGCCGAAACCTTGTCAAGCAGAGCAATGGGTTTGTGAAAACTTCAATGATTTAAAATTAACAAAAAAGATTGAATTATGTTTGAATTTGTGCCTAAAATTAATGGAAGAGTCTTGGCCTATACGAATCATTGCCAGTCCTTTTAAGTAAGGATTACAGTTTCTCCTTGAAAGTACTCTACTTTTTTCGGGGAAAAACTGTACTCCTTATCAGAAAGGACTGGTAGAGGAGCAGGTTGCATCTAACCCGGAATCTGGGTTGATGAGGCTATTTTGCGGGCTGTAGCACGGTCGGGCTTTCCGCTTCCCGTCAAGGGAAGTTGGGGCAGGCAGATAATCTGCTTGGGTCTCCAGTAGGGAGGTAATTGCCGGAAGGCTTCGTGCAGGTTTTCTTCTGTCACCGGATTTTCCGATTGTACCAGAAGAACGATGTGCTCGCCAAACTTGCTGTCGGGGGCAGCCGTGATTTGAAATGCGAAAGGCAGCAAAGGCTTCAGCCGGGCTTCTACCTGCTCAATCTGGACTTTTACTCCACCTGTATTGATGGTATTGTCTTTTCGGCCTAAAATACGGAACTGTCCCTGTGGGTTGAACTCCACAATGTCGTTGGTCACGAGCCGGATGGGGCTGACCAGAGGAGCATCGATAATCAGTGTCTGGTCTGCAGACAGTGTGAGAGATACATTCGAAAAGGGAGTGTACCATTCGGATGCTTTCAGACCATTGATACGGCGCAAGGCTATGTGCGACAAGGTTTCGGTCATGCCGTATGTGCTCCATACTGCGTGCGGAAAGGAGTGCAGTTGTTTTCCCAATTCCTCGTCGACAGCTCCACCACCGATGATAAGGTGGCGGATACGAGACAGTTTCTCTGCTTCTTCGGGCACTTGTAGCGAGTTGAATACCTGCATGGGAATCATGGCCGAGAAGACCGGAGTCTGCGAGAGCGACTGCATAGGATGTCCGCAGGGAGCAACGGGGATAAGATTCAGTCCTCCTACCAGAGCACGGACGACAACCATCTTTCCTGCAATGTATTGCAGAGGCATGCAGAGCATGGCAGTATCTTCTTCCCTGAGGTGAAGAAACGAAAGCGTAAGCATGGCACTGTTCATCATGCGCTGCTTTTCTACCCGGAGTTGTTTGGGAGTTCCGGTAGAGCCGGAAGTATGTACCTGAAGGGTGTCGGAACCGTCGAACCATTCGGCAAGGAAGTCGGCTATCTGGACATGAAAGCTGTCTGCTCCGTATTCCTGGCGAAAATGGTTTTGCAAGCGGCTTGGCATCCCGTCGGACGGAGTGGCATCGGTACAAGTGTATCGCACTCCGTCGATGGTTATGCTTTGCCGGGAAATATCTGTGTGGAAATTCATTGTTGTAACCATTGTTTTAAGTCGGGTTCTGCTTCTTCCGGATGATACCACAGGCAGTCTCCCTGGATGTGTAGCGGATAGTCTACATTATCGGTAAAAAGAAGTCCGGTACCCAATCCTTGCGGCAGTGAGGGTTGTAAGGTAGCACACCATTGGGCAATTGCATTGAGTCCGATGTTCGACTCCAGTGCCGAAGTCACCCACGAACCGATGCCGCGTTCGGCAGCTAGTGTAATCCATTCTTGAGAACCTTGAATACCTCCGTGAAGCGAGGGTTTCAGAATGATGTATTGCGGGCGGATGGTATCCAGTAATTCTATCTTGCGTTCTCTTTCGTTTATACCAATCAGTTCCTCGTCGAGCGCAATGGGGAATGGAATGGTGGTACAAAGCTGTTTCATGGCTTGCCATTGTCCGGCACGGATAGGCTGTTCGATAGAATGCAACTGGAATTCATTCAGCTGCTCCAGCTTTCGGGGAGCATCTTCCGGAGAAAAAGCTCCGTTGGCATCTACACGCAGTTCAATCTGTTCGGGAGAAAAATGTTTGCGGATGTGTGAAAGAAGTTCCAGCTCCCGTTCAAAGTCGATGGCTCCGATTTTCAGTTTGATGCATCGGAATCCGGCTTTCATCTTTTCTTCAATCCGCTGGTACATCTCGTCGAAGTTGCCCATCCAGATCAGTCCGTTGATGGAGATTCCCTGCCGGCCTTCGGAGAAAGGAGTGGCCCATAACTGCAGACTTCCTGCATGAAGATGCTGCATGGCTGTTTCCAGACCGAAAAGCATGGACGGATAAGGGCGCAGCGCTTCGTAGTCGATGCATCCGTTACGCTCTACTTCACGGCAGTGGGCCTGCAGGATTTCTTCGTATTCCGGAAGGTCATCGCAACTGAGAGCCGGGAGAGGAGCACATTCGCCTACTCCATATCGTCCGCTGACAGTGTCTGTCAGCAACAGATACCATACACGGCGGGTTGTATAAATACCGCGCGAAGTGCCTGCCGGCTGTTTGAAATGCAGGGTGCGCGGAATGATTTGCAATTGATACATGGGCGTAATTATATTTTCGGCACTTGAACGGACTGATAAAAATCGGTCTGCTCAAGTGCCGGATCAGTAAATTAGGGGAATTTAGGATATTTGCTCCAGTCGGGCTTGCGTTTTTCGAGGAACGCTTTTCCACCTTCCTGAGCTTCTTCTGTCATGTAATACAGCATGGTGGCATCGCCGGCCAGTTCCTGTATTCCGGCCTGTCCGTCCAGTTCGGCATTCAGACCGGCTTTAATCATACGCAGTGCGAGCGGACTGTGCTGCATCATGGTTTCTGCCCATTCTACCACTTCGTCTTCCAGCTGGTCGAAAGGAACTACCTTGTTTACCAGTCCCATGTCGAGTGCTTCCTGTGCAGAATACTGACGGCAGAGGAACCAGATTTCGCGTGCCTTTTTCTGTCCTACGATACGAGCCAGATAAGAAGAACCGAAACCTGCATCGAAACTACCTACACGCGGTCCGGTCTGACCGAAGATGGCATTTTCAGAAGCAATAGTCAGGTCGCACACCACATGCAATACGTGTCCGCCACCAATGGCGTATCCGTTTACCATGGCAATAACCGGCTTTGGGATAGAGCGGATTTGTTTCTGTACATCCAGCACATTCAGGCGAGGTACACCGTCGGTTCCTACATAACCTCCGTGTCCTTTTACGTGCATGTCGCCACCGGAACAGAAGGCTTTGTCGCCGGCTCCGGTCAGTACCACTACATTGATGTCCTGACACTCGTGGCAGTAGTACAGCGCATCGCTGATTTCAGTCGTAGTGGTTGGAGTGAACGCATTGCGGTAGCGGGGACGATTGATGGTAATCTTGGCTATGCCATTATAAAACTCGAAAAGAATATCTTGGTATTCTTTGATGGTTTTCCATTCTCTTTGTTGTGACATATGTATCGGGTTTTTATGATTCTTTTTTCAGATTATGATAATATTCCTTCAGCATCTCAATGTCCAGATTCTTGTCTGTAAATACTTCCAGAAGCATCGGACGGTTGGTGACAGAGGCTTGGGTAAAGACGGTTACAGCTGTATTCAGTTCTTCGCTGTTGCGAGCGGAAAGGTATTCGAATCCCCGGTCTTCTGCCCAGGCTTTTGCTGTGGCACAGTGAGTGGCTGTTACGAAGCGGCGGGCATTCTCATGCAGTTCCAGTCCCGGAAGCGCATGGAAGATTTCCCCTCCCTCGTTGTTGAGCAAGAGGATGCGTATGTTGGCTCCGTAGTTGGAATTCCACAGCGCATTCATGTCGTAGAAGAAACTCAGGTCGCCGATGAACAGATAGTTCAGTTTGTCGGAAGCCGTGGCATATCCCAATGCAGTAGAAAGTGAACCTTCTATACCGTTGGTGCCTCGGTTGGACAGAATTTCCACGTTGGCCGGAATATCGAACAGTTGTGCATAGCGCACTACAGAACTGTTGGCAAGATGCAGGCTACAGGGAGCCGGCAGGTTTTTGATGACTGCACCGATGGCGCTCATTTCCGAATAATCGAACTGCGCCTGTGGAATGGCCTTTGAAAGTGCTTCCCATTGGCGCGGATATTCTGGTGTGCGGTTTTCCATCATGGGAGCAATCTTTTCGAGGAACTCGAACGGATCCATTTCGATGACGGTGGTCAGTGAGCCATAGAGGTCGACCACTTCGCCGTCGGGAGCAATGTGCCAATGTTCTACCGGCGGATGACGGCGCAGGAACTTCTTCAACCGTTTGGAGATGATGTGTCCTCCGTAGGTAATAAGCAATTCCGGACGCATTTTCTGCTGTGTCTCAAAGTTCATGGAGCAAAGCAGCGGTTCGATGTTGCGGATAGGTACTCCCGGCACAGTCTGGTTACTGATGTTTTCCGTAAACCAGGCAAAATGCTTGTACAACATCTTGGTATATCGCTTGTCGAACAGATAAATCAGATTCATTTGTCCTACTACTGCCATGCGTCGCTGATAGCGGTTCAGACGGTCTATCAGTGGCTGGTAGTCTTTATCGTATACACTCAGTCCCTGATAGCGGATAATGACTCTTACCTCCGGCAACTCCGTAACCGGAAGTTTGAAGAAGGGTTCGCTGATGGGCACATTGATATGTACCGGTCCTTTTCCGTGATGGTTCAGTTCCAGCAGTGCTTCATTAATCAGACGGTTGCAGTACCATTCGCTCTCTTCGCTATCCACTTCGGGCAAGTCGACCGACTTCTTGACCAACGAACCGAATACTCCGGGTTGAGGCAAGGTCTGTCCGTCCATTTGTCCGATCCATGCCGCAGGTCGGTCGGCTGAGATGACAACTAAAGGTACTTGCTGATAAAACGCTTCTGCTACCGCAGGGTGAAGATTGAGCAATGCAGTTCCCGAAGTACAGCATACGGCAGCCGGAGTTCCCCCGTGCAAAGCGAGTCCCAGTGCAAAGAATCCGGCACTTCGCTCGTCGGTCATCGGATAGCAGGTAAAGTCCGGTATATTGGCCAGTGTCTGTACGATAGGAATGTTTCGGCTACCCGGGCAAAGCACGATTTTACGGATACCGTGCGCTTTCAGCAAAGCTGCCAGTTGAAGGATACTTTTTTTATCTGTATACATAAGAACAGTAATTTCAGGGTTATAAAATATGACGCATGGTATTCATCTTCTGTTGTGTTTCCTCCCATTCGGAGTCGGCAACAGATGAGGGGAGGATACCTCCTCCGGCATAGAATGTAATCTGTTTGTCTTCTATTTTCATACAACGCAGATTGACATACAGGGTTGTATGGCCTTCAGGCTCGAGCCATCCGATGATGCCGGAATAATAGCTGCGGTCGTAATGTTCGTTTTCCAAAATAAAATCGTAGGCGGGTTGTTTGGGAAGTCCGCATACAGCCGGAGTGGGATGCAAGGTCTTAAGCAAATCACCCAGATGACCGGTTTCTTTCAGGCTGAAATGAAAATCGGTCTTCAGGTGTACCACATGTCCTGCACGTGCTGTATAAGGCCCTTTTTCAGTAACCTGAGAGCCGAACTGCTTGACGCACTTCCGGATATATTCACTTACAAAAGCCTGTTCTTCCTGATTTTTCGTACTCCATTCAGTAGGAATACTTTCTCCCTGCATAGGCATAGTACCGGCTAATGATACCGTATGCCACAGTTTCTCTTGTCCGCTAAGAATGATTTCGGGAGTACTTCCAATCCATGTACCTGTCTGTGGGGTATGGCAGAGTGAAATCATCATACGCGGATAACTGTTGCAGGCACGTACAAAAGCAGCAAGAGGAGAGAATCCTTCGGGGACAGGCTGTGTACAATGGCGTGACAGCACCAGTTTTTTGAAAGTCTTTTGCTGCAACGGAGCAATGAACCGTGCAAAGGCTTCTTCGTAATGCTGTTTGTTTTCTTCCGGTGTATCCATGCAAATTGCGGAATCCGTTCCGTTTTGTATCGCTACATCAGAAGCTTGTGGAAATATATGACACACCTCTTGGATAATCTGTTCCCATTCGTGTGCCACGATATCCGGTCGGATTAGGACAATCGGATGGCTCTCTGTCCGATGAAAAGGAGCCAGCACGAATCCTTTCTTCCCGTTGAGTTCGCTTAAGTCATCAAACGCTTCTGCTTCTCCCTCTTTCTGGAGTACAAGAATCGGTTCATCTGTCCAGGGAAGGCGGTACAGTGCAAAACTTGTCGCACTTTGTGCAAGCCGGTCGAACAGTTTCTGAATATGAGATTCGGGTAAAATCATAATCGCTTCTTTACAATTTGATTGACAATACGGGCAGTGGATACCAATCTTCCTTTAGGGTCGGTTATATCCACATTCCAGATATGAGAGGTACGTCCCCGGTGAATCAGGCGTCCTGTGGCCTCTACATAACTGCCTCTACGGACCATTCTTACATGATTGGCACTGACCTGTATACCGCATGGCATCTGGTCGGGACTGCAGAGAGGTACCGAACCATGTCCGGCTACAATCTCGGCAAGTGCCAGTGAGGCGCCGCCATTCAGAATACCGAAAGGCTGGCAGGTACGTGCATCAACCGGCATGGTTGCTTTTACATATCCTTCTTGTACTGTTTGGAATTTAATTCCCAGATGAGCACCCATTGAGTCCGACAGATCAGGAAGTTTGTAAGTGGTTTCTAAGTCTGTTGGCATAGTTGTCTATTCTTTAGTTTATTTATGCAAAGGTACACAATTCGCGGAAGAAAGAAAATATATAAATTACCAAATGTTAATCTTTAAGTCTTCCCTTTGCCGTATCTTCGCAGCCGCAAAACAGAAAATAAAGAGCTATGAAAATGAAAGATGAAATTGATTTTGGAACAATGGAAGTATCAACACTTTTCCGGAAGTTGCTGATACCTACTGTACTGGGGATGATATTTTCGGCTATCTTCATCATCACAGATGGAATTTTTGTAGGAAAGGGAATCGGCAGTGATGCACTTGCAGCAGTCAACATTACGGCTCCTTTGTTTCTTGTCAATACCGGTATTGGTCTGATGTTTGGTATCGGTGCATCGGTAGTGGCCTCCATTCATTTGTCGCACGGTAAGGTAAAGGTTGCGCGCATCAATGTGACACAGGCTGTAGTTGTATCCTCTTTATTGGTGATTGCTTATATATTATTTATATTGCTGAATGCAGAGAAAGTGGCTCTCTGGCTAGGAAGTTCGCCGCGTCTTCTTCCTCTGGCCATAGAATATATGCATTGGTTTGTACCCTTTCTGGCATTCAGTACCTTGCTGAGTTCCGGAATGTTCTTCCTGCGTCTGGACGGTTCACCCAACTATGCCATGGTGTGTAATGTGATTCCTGCGCTGATTAATATCGGAATGGACTATTATTTTATCTTTGAATTGGGATGGGGGATGTTTGGAGCAGCTCTGGCAACCAGCTTGGGATACATTGTTGGTGCGTTGATGATTCTGGTTTATCTGTTTCAGCCTCGTCATGAACTTCATTTCTGCAAGATAAAATGGAGTATGAAAAGCCTCAGACTTACGATTCGAAACGTTGGGTATATGTGTCGTCTGGGCGCTTCCAGTTTTTTATGCGAAGCAGCCATTGCTACGATGATGTTTGCCGGAAACTATGTATTCATCCGTTATTTGGGCGAAGATGGAGTCGCTGCATACAGCATAGCCTGTTACTTTTTCCCTATCGTATTTATGGTATACAATGCTGTCGCACAATCGGCACAGCCCATTCTCAGTTATAATTACGGAGTAGGCCATCGTGACAGAGTACGGGCTGCTTTCCGTCTGGCACTGATTACAGTCGTCTCCTGCGGACTGCTGGTCTTTATACTGACTCTTTTGTTCGCACACCCTATTACGGAAATGTTTATTTCCTCCGAATATCCCGCTCATCATATAGCAACCGAAGGTCTCCCTCTGTTTGCTTCCGGTTTTGTATTCTTTGGAATCAACATTGTATCCATCGGTTACTTTCAGAGTGTAGAGCGCGACCGTCCGGCAATGGCTGTTACCTTGCTGAGAGGGTTTGTGCTGGTACTGATTTGCTTTGCAGTTCTTCCTCTGTGTTGGGGAGTTCCCGGTATCTGGCTGGCGGTTCCGGTATCGGAGTTGCTGACTTTTCTGTTTGTCTTGACAATTTATTGCCGGGGTATACAGAAAACTCACTGAATAAGGCTATTTTTGTTCCGAATAAAGTAGGAAAGCAATGGAAGATTTCGTAGCACTGTTTTGTCGCAAATATCAGTGGCCTGTACAGATGGTAATGATGCTGATGGAAAAAATGGAAAGAGTGATATACACCCGTGGTGAGTGCCTGGTAAGAGAAGGGGAGCTGAATACCGATTTCCATTTGATAGCCGAAGGTATCTGGCGAGGGCATTATCTGCGCGATGGAGTCGACCTTTCCGTATGGTTTGCTTCTCGGGGGGAAGCGTTGTTTTCTACATGGGGATACGTAGCAGGACGTCCTGCCAGAGTGACGATTGAAGCCATGAGCACAAGTACCATTTACCGGATTCCAAAGGCAAAGTTGGAAGCTTTTTTCTCTTCGTCTGTAGAGTGTGCCAATTTGGGCAGACGACTCTTTGAACACGATTTTATGACTTTTGAGGAGGAATTGATAAATGGTGGTGCTACACAGGTCAAGGAACGCTATCTGGCTCTGCTGGAGAGAAATCCCCAGCTTCTTCAGCATGTACCGTTGAAGCACATTGCTTCCTATCTGTATGTCACACCTCAGTCGTTAAGCCGCATCCGGTCGGAGTTGGTGAAAAATAAAAAGTAAAACTTGTGGCTTTGATTGTTGGAAGATTTTGTATGAATCTTTACATTTGTGTCCGATATTCTAAAATATACAATTTTTTATTCTATGGAAACTATGAAAACACGTACATCTCGTTGTTTGTGGGGAATGTGTCTTGGTACTTTCTTGGGCGTTTCTTCCCTGTTTTCACAAAACGAAAGCGCTGTATATCAGCCTGCACCGGAGAATCTGCAGGCGCGCGAAGTCTTTAAGGACAATAAATTCGGTATTTTCCTGCATTGGGGTATCTACAGTATGTTCGGTCAGGGCGAATGGTATATGCAGAACGAAAACATCGACTGCCATGAATATGCCAAAGCTGCTTCCGGATTTTATCCTGCAAAATTTAATGCACACGACTGGGTAGCTGCAATCAAGGATGCCGGTGCGAAATATATCTGTATTACTACCCGTCATCATGATGGATTTTCGATGTTCGATACCCGTTATTCCGATTATGATATTGTAGATTCTACTCCTTTCAAACGTGATATTCTGAAAGAGTTGGCAGACGAGTGCCACAAGCAGGGTATCAAACTGCATCTGTATTATTCGCATCTGGACTGGACCAGAGAAGATTATTATCCGCTGGGAAGAACCGGACATGGTACCGGACGTACCGGACATGGAGAGTGGAAAACATATTATCAGTTCATGAATAATCAGCTCACCGAATTGCTGACAAATTACGGTGAAATTGGAGCTATCTGGTTTGATGGTTGGTGGGATCACGATATACACCCGGATTTTGATTGGGGACTGGACGAGCAGTATGCACTGATTCACCGTCTGCAGCCGGCCTGTCTGATAGGTAACAATCATCATCAGACTCCGTTTGAAGGTGAAGATTTTCAGATGTTCGAGCGCGATTTGCCAGGTGAAAACAAGGCGGGGCTTTCCGGTCAGGCAATTGGCTCTTTACCATTGGAAACATGCGAAACCATGAATGGTATGTGGGGATACCGTGTAAAAGACCAGAATTATAAGTCTGTTCCTACGTTGATTCGTTTGCTGGTACGTGCGGCTGGTAAGGGAGCTAACCTTTTGATGAATATCGGCCCGCAGCCGAACGGGGAAATACCGGCAGTAGCTGTAGAGCGTCTGAAAGGAATGGGAGAATGGATGAAGAAATATGGAGAGACTGTGTATGGAACAGAAGCAGGTAATGTGATGACTGCCGATTGGGGTACGACTACCCGAAAGGGAAATACTCTTTATGTACATATTCTTTCTGACAAGATGCCCAAGTTGATTACGCTCCCCTTAAATGACAAGGTAACCGATGCCTATCTGTTCGATTCCGGTGAAAAAGTAAGCCGTGAAACCGTCAAGGGAGGTATCGTACTGCATACAGCTTCACTTACTCCGGATACAGACCGTATCGTGGTGCTGAAATTGAAGTAAAACGGAGGCGCTGCTTCCTTGTAATAAGATGAAGTAAAAATGCTTGAAAGCCATTTCCAGAGGATATCTTCTTTTGGAGATGGCTTTTTCTGAAATTATGAGATAAAACTGAAGAATATAAGCCGTCTATTGTTTTAATGCCATAAAAAATACAACTATGAATAAATTTTTTTCGCTTTGGTCAATCGTATTATTTTATTGCGGTACAATTGCTGCACAATCAATAAGTATTGATTATAATAACCCATTATGGGCGTTTGATTATATGCGCGAAGCATGGAAAAACAATATGGATTTTTGGGAAACGGAGCATAAAATACAATTTGATAGTACTCATGTAAAAACAGAGTTTCGTGATTATTACGGACAGGCATTAATGACGGTTCAAACTTTCAATGGCAGAATATCAGAAAAAGACAGAACAAATTTTCTTTTTCGTAGTCCTACACAAAAACTCAGGCAAAGTGAAATGTTGAGTGAGGCAATTCATCCGGAAAATGCTAACGAATTTATTTTGAAGAATGTTTTGGACAAGAAGATAATCATGTTCAATGAAGCGCATCTATATCCGCAACATCGCACTTTTATCAACTCTTTGTTGAAGGATTTATATGACAATGGTTACAGACATCTTTTTATGGAAGCTTTATCTCCTGAATATACAGATATCACTTATCCGGAAAGAGAAATGGGTATCTATACCAATGAACCATGTATGGCAAACCTTGTAAGAAATGCTGTTCAGACAGGTTTTAAATTACATGCTTATGACGGTTATGCATATAAAAACAGAGATTCTGTATCGGCAGAAAATATATACAAAGTTGTCCAAGATAATCCTCAGGATAAATTCTTGATCATATGCGGATTTGATCATAATAATAAAAACCGCTCTCAATCACTTGCTTCTTATCTCGACAAAATAGCTCAGATAAATCCTTTTACCATTGATCTGACCGTTTATTCAGAACCAGAATCAAGTAACTATTATAATGAACTTACTAAAGTTTCCCACCCCCAATAAAGAGGGTGGGAAGTAACAGTAATTCAAAT